>Ga0209395_1001019_pt1 | contig 40375 bp, 47 predicted proteins | sample GOMGulsemesocosm_3_FD_184635 | JGI IMG/M metagenome (GOLD analysis project Ga0209395, IMG submission 184635) | Methane-oxidizing microbial communities from mesocosms in the Gulf of Mexico - GOM9D Gulf of Mexico (SPAdes) (version 2) | ecosystem: Environmental > Aquatic > Marine > Cold seeps...
AAGTACAAGTTCATGACACCATTGAAGTTTTTAGGTATAGTGCGCGCGCCTCCCCATAGTTTAACCGGATAAAACTGCCGCCTCCTAAGCGGCTGCTCCTGGTTCGAGTCCAGGTGGGGAGACCACTTTTAACCCTATAAAAATAGGCTTTTTTCAATAAAACGCCCTATTTTTTAAAAGTGTCACAGGGGTGTCACAAAACCCCTAAAGTGTCACATTTAGTGTCACACCCGACACAACGCGCAAAACCCCCAACCAAGCTGAAACCCTATTGAAACCGCCCCCGCTCCACCCTTCGGCCAAATCCTAGCCGCACAGTGACGTATTAGCCCTGCACTTTGTGCAATACACTAAATGGCCCCAAACCCCGCATGGTACGGCCCCTGGCGCTATGGTCTGCACAAATCAAAACGTGCACAAAAACAGTGCAAACAAGGCCCGCACAGAGGTGAGGAAGAGTGTTTTTTCCGGCTGGGTTATTTTTTTATGGCTAGCGCTAGCCATACCAGCCACCACAGGGCTTTTGGTCTTAACTTCATGCCGTATCAAGACCCGCAGTTAGCTCCCCTTGTGCGTTGATACAATGGCTTTAGACTGCGCGGTTATTTTATTACAGGCATAAAAAAACCGGCACTTGGCCGGTTTGTTATTGATTGGCTAACCCTAATTAATAGGCTGATCAACTAGCCAACCACGCTCATACATATACGAATATAAAGCCTCAGCAATTATTTGGTTTCCAGCTACATTCAAATGTACTTTATCCCCCCTAAGGGAGGCCGGTGTGGTGTCCTGTTGGTAATCAATAACTGACTGGGGGTCGCTGGGGTCGTATGCATCAATCAATAATTGACGAACATCTATATAGCTTTCACCAAATTCAAATCCAAGGTGCCTATTTATTGATGTGATATTCGTGTGGACCGCTGTACCTGCAAACTCATCACGACCATTAGTAACCGACAATACAATTATCCGTGAAGTAACCCTGTCGAATAATTTGTACAATCTAAGAGCATCCAATAATACCGTTTCAGTAGCCCAGGTATTATTTCTCCCAACCCAAATAACAGCTATATCATTCTGATTTATCACATCCAACACAGGAGCAAACAGGCTTCCATTAAAGAGCTGTACCGGATCCGTTACCACCTCTGCATCAAAATAAAATGATCCATCATCTCGGCGGTATAACGTTCCAAATGCCGAATCAATATAGCCCTTTATGTTACTCGACCCGCGGTCTGTTAATGGCTTAGTGTCTGGCAGGGTTAGTTCACTAATTCCCACCCCAACAATTTCTTGTGAGTCAGATAAAATATATACTGGTCTAGCACCCATTCTAGCTGCAATGTCTTTTGATGATTGCCCGCCCACACTTCTATTTACAACCTGGTATCCACTCAGCCTAGAAAGTTCATTTCTCCACTCAACTTGGCTCATAGAATCGCCAACAGCAAAAATGCGGGGCGTTGGAATATTGTCATTGATGGGATCACTATTATCGCCAATGCCGTCACTATCTATATCTGTAGACTCTGTAGCATCAAAAGGGAAAGTATCCTCTGTGTCAGGCACCCCGTCATTATCATCATCAGTATCGGCATTATCGCCAAGACCATCCAAATCGTTATCTTCTGACTCAGAAGCATCCAGCGGAAAAGCATCAAGCACATCAATAATGCCATCACCATCGTCATCGTTATCAAGATTATTCCCAACTCCATCAGAATCCGTATCGATAGACACTCTAGAATCGAATGGAAAGGCGTCATCTACATCGGCCACGCCGTCCATGTCATCATCGCTATCAAGTTCATCTGGCAAGCCATCGCCATCAAAATCCAGCACCTCTTCTGGCTCAACAATTACAGCTTGTGCGGCTTTATCCTCACCCTGATCCAGGCAACCAACCAATAGCAACCCAAACAAAAGCAAAGCCAAACGAAAAGCATAACTAAAGCGCATAAAATTAAATCCTTTTAAATATATTGATTGCTAACATTCCATATAGACAGCACACGGGTTAAGGCGGGGATATTAAGTTATAAAATATGTTTTTGCACCATGTTTTATTTAGTCATGGAATCCAATTTCGTTTTAACTTTGCCAATGTCTGTGGCTGCTGTTGAACAGTCCCCCTTCCAGGGGGCCGCACCCATAACACCCGCTTGGGCTGCTGTCATTACCTGGTTACTGGCCAGCGAGTTAAAACCAGCACTAACCGCTTTCATAAAATCAGAAACCAGTTTTAAAAGGTTGTCGGCTTCTGTGCCCAGGTGAATTTTTGCGGCTATCAATTCCAGGTTTGTTTCTGCCTGGTGTTTTACATTTTTGGCACTGGTATTAATATCTTCGGTTGCCTGGTCAATTATGTTTTTTCCTGCGCTCCTAGTTATGTGTTCACCGGCCATTTGGTTAACACTGCCCAGGGCCAGAATGTTGGCCACGGTGGTTGAAAGAAAATGAATGGCGCTGGCTTCAATTTGCTTTTTTCCGTCTATGTCTTCAAGACTGTGTTGTAAAACCCGTTTAATTTCTTCACCCAGTATTTCTATTTTTTTGTGGGTTTCAATTTCATGGGTGTGGCTTTTGTCTTTTATGGTGGCGCTGGTTTCCCGTGTCCAGTTGCCCGCGTTGTCCACGGTTTGTTTCACCTCTTCGCTTTGCTGCCAGGCCATAGTGTGTTCATCAATCCATGGCAAGGCTTGGCGGTCACCTAATACCGAACGCACAAAGGGGCGTTCTGGGCATCCATTCATCCAGGCCAATTCCACCAGCGTTCCTTTTTGTGGCAAGGCAAAAAACCCGCGTTCGTTACCACCACCCATAATGGCCATGGGCACGGCATCCAAAAATATTTCTGTGCTTTGGTATTCGTTATTCAATAACACCACGTTAACGGCCAGGCGTGGGCGGTAGTTGTCGTTTATGCCACCCTTGGCCGGTGCATCGGGTATGGCCAACACTTCGGCCATGACCGGCAAATGATAGCCTGCGGCCAGCTCTGGAAATTCACGGGCTATTTGTTTTCTAAGTACCTGGTTCATTGAATGCCCCGTAATGTTTTTTCCCAAGGGTTTTGCAACCAGTTAAGGCGCATTTCTTCCCCATGTATTTCTATGCTGTTCACATATAAAAACTGGTCGGCAATTTCTATTTGCACACCAGGGCGCAACCTGGGGGCCAATGGCAAGGTGCCACCCTTCACGCTCATGGATTTAAACGTGGCCATATCCAACTTTATCCGCTTGGCCCCTGGTACTGATTTTTCAGACTCACCAATATATATTTGGCCATCGGGCTGTTGCTGCCAAACGCCATTTGTTACCTGCCAAATATTTAAAATGCTATCCATGGCCATATACCCGCCGCCAATATGTTGAAAGCGTGCCACGGTTTTTTTAGTCCACTCACTGTCTGGCAATATAAATTGAAGGCCGGTTTGTGTGCTTATTTCTTCCAACACTTGGGCCGGTGTTACATGGCGCAAATTTAAGGCAATGCGCCGGTTTAAAAACGCGGCCAGTTCACGCCCCACAATCTTAAAAATGCCATCCTGCAATTTTGTTACGGTATCCACAAAACCCAAGAAAAGGCGGCGCAAATCATGGCCCGCCATCTGTCCGTTAATTTCGATCAATTCACCCTGCATGGGTGTGGTGGTGGTGGCCACGGTAATGATGCACCGGCCAGGGGTTTGCATTTCTAAAAAAATAGAATCACTTTTTAGTTTTGTTTCTACCTGGGCCAGTTTTAATTGCTTAGTTATTTTCATGTTATGGCTTCAATAAATTTTCTAACATTTTCATGGTGTCCCAGATTATGCCGTGGGTGGTGTCGGCCTGTGCCTCTTCACCTTCTGTGGGCGCACTAATGGCGGTGCCGGTTATGCTATCGGCCACGGGGTCGGTTTGTGGGTTGCTCCTGGCTTCTTTGGCTTCGGCCACGGTGTTAAATTGCAATAAAGAAAATTCAACATTCCATGCCTCGAATTTATCCATTTGTTTATAATTAAAATCGTTATTAAAAATAACCTGGCGCACATCCCCCACGTTAACGGTTTTATCATCCACGGTGTACACCTGGCGGCCCCCGTCTTCGGTTATGGCCTCGGCCAGTTTCACCAGCTTTTTTAAATGTTCTTCATCCTCAAATAATACCACCCCAGATACACGCACCACTTTTGGTTTGGTGCCCTGGTTTAGGGTATCGCTGGCGCTGGTATTACCACCCACCGCTTTATTTTTAATGGATAATTTAACCGCTACATGTAGGCCCTTTAATTCTAATTTAAACGACTTGCCATCATGTTCTAAAATCATAATCCCAAAACCTCTAACAATGGGGCCAGGTCGCCGGCACTGCCACCCAGGGCCAGCAAACAACAAAGGGGCGCACTTTCACTGGGTGGGGAAATACCCCTAAGTTGTGTGGCCAGGTCGCCACCAGACAGGTGCAATACATTCTCTATGGGGCCGTTCTGGTCTGTTAATGATTCCACCTGGCTTCTAATTTCTTCCAACCTGGCCAGGCGTTTGGTTTTAAAATCGGTTAATAGTGTTTTGGTGTCCTGGTCACTGGCCACCGCTTCACTAATGGCCAAGTTTTGCTTGGCTACCAACAAACCAGAAAACGCCCCTAATTGCTCAATGTTAGCGGCTTGGCGGTCATCGGTTTTTAATCCAGGTACAAATGTTTTTTGGCTTTCATGGTTGGCCAATGCTTGGGCGTGCCTATGAGATTTTTCCAAGCCAGAATGGGGGAAAACAGCCATTACATTTTCAAGTTTAGCGGCCAAATCCTGTGCCTTGTCGGCTGCCACCATTATCACCACGCAAGACTGCCAGCTTATAAACTCTAACTGGCTTGCCAAAGTTTCCTGGGCATCTGTCGGGCTTAACCAAAAATTTTCATCTTGTTTGCTGCCATTAAAATCACCCTGTTGCCAAGGTGATATTACAATGATCTCAACTTTGTTTTGCAGTATTTCAAAATCAGCACGGCGTTCTGAATCGGTTTTGGCATCAGAAGCGGTGCTGTTTAATGTGGCGATATTGGCGGGCACTGCCATTGAATCAATGGTGGAATTAAACTGGCTATTTGTCGCCGTGTTAAGCCAACTATCATTATTAGTAAATGAAATATTTCCCCACATAATTAAACCTTATTTCTACTTTAATACTCTGGAATTTAACCCTGGCCAATTCTAAAAATTCATTTCAAGATTGGCCAGGTTTTATTTTCGCTGTCGAATTTACAACTCGTAAAGGGTTGAACCATCCGTATACACTTTTCGCACGCCCCCTTGAGGTATCTCAACCGTCCCCGCTAACACCCCCCCGTTTTCGTCTGAAATCCCGATCGTTAAAGTGAATGCACCCGTGGTTTGATTATTAAGAATCCACTCCCTCGGTTTTAATCCTGCAAGGTACACTGTCCGGTTGCCTGTTAACTCTCCCACCAAGCGAACAGCCATACCACGGGACTCTGGCACATCCTCGGAAACTCCCTGGCCACTACCTGCAACAGACAAAACCGTTTCCTCTATGCTGTCATAAAACAGCTCACCGCTTGCATTCGAATAATCGTTAATATTTCCCAACCGCGCCTGGTATGCTGAAGGGGTTATAAAATCCCAAAAGTCTAAAGATGCTACATGCAAACCCATCACCCGACTTGCAACAGGTTCCCCATGTGGGTGGACGTTGTCTGAACTTACCCAAGCGCGATCTAGCAAACCCGTTTCGTACATATCACTTAATATTGTGTCAAAGTCTATAACTCGTAAAAAGGTGGTCATTACCCAGGAATTAATTTCTATTCTGTCGGCCTCATAGCCAGCGTATGCGCCCGCCCGCGCTTGTACTGTACCCACCACGGGAATCATGCCATCGGCAATAGCCTTACCCACCATTTCTGTAATATTTGTTTTGGTTTGCGTTACACCAATACCACTTCCATTGAAGTCATTAACAGACGCAAGAATAACGGCGTGACTACAGTTAACTGCCAAGGGTGTTATATCTGCGGCCCACCTAGCATTCATTGCGCTGGTGTCTTGCCCGCCAATTGCTCTATTAAAGAAGGGCACGTTTAAGGCGGCTTCGGCATACCGTGTCCATTGTTTAGACGCAGGTAAATCTTTACCACCCGAACTGCCCGCCGTTACTGAATCCCCTATAACCGCAACGCCTTGTTTAGTGCTTGCATCAATCTGTTCAATTTGAAAGCCTCCCACATAAGCTGTGTATGCTGGCGTTGGGCCACCAGCTAACCAATCAAGGTCTGAGCCAACCCCTTGGCCTAGGGTCACTGTCGGGTCACTGCCCAGATCAACTTTATTGTCGGCTACGGCTTCCACAATTTTCCAATGTCTGCGCACTCTCCTGGTTAACAGGTGGGCACCATGCCCATTTGAACCTGAGCTTGACAAACCTCTGCCCCAAAAAAATTCGTCTCCTGTGTCCGGCAACAATGCCATGGCGTAAAAGCTAACAAAATACCGTTCACCAGGAATCAATGTGTTTGAGCCTAATTGTGTACGAATCCTACTGTAGAAATTACCGACTAATATTTCCGTTAAAGTTATACCATTCCAATTAAGTGTGCCGGTGCCTATGGTTAGGTTAGTTGTTGCATAATTACTCTGTGAAATATCTTCACTGTAGTACATTTTATTAATGGGTTTCCCCACACTAAAGGGCTTATTTAATGAACCCTTTGCAGAATCCAAACCTAATAATGCAAGATTGTTTTGCAGTGGAACGGGCTTTGTTTTAATTGCAAGGCTTATAGGGTTTAAAGCGTTGTCGCTAAACTTTCGCACCCACCCATTGCCCGCCGCGTCATATATAACGGTGGTGCCTAATTCTATATCAACGCCTGCGGTGCCGGTTTGTCTTGTTCCTGAATTGGTATAGTGCACATACACCGAAAATTCCTGGTTGTAAAAATCAGTATCCTCCCCCGTACAAAGTACCATGCGCAAATTTGGCCCTGGGGTTAGCTCTGACAAAGCAACGGTATTTTCCACCATGGCTACAAACTCACCAACATTCGTGCGCTTTAGTTGCTTGCTGCCTGCGTTAATATATTCTCCGGTGCCAATGGTTCCCGTGCCACTGGGCACAATCATATATTCAGCGCCCGAACCATCAGGGAACGCAATACCACCACTAACGCATTCTGATTTTGTAAGGAATGAGCGAGTAGAAACGCCCTCGTATTTATCAGGGTTAGCAGTAACAAAAGTAATGGCTTCGGACACACCGTTAAAAACATTTTCATCGGCCAAAAATGCTTGTGACAAATCCACACATACAGTGCCCCGCAAGTCTTCAATACTTACACTAGAATTTATGGTGCCAATACGAATCAAAGAATGTTCAACGGCACCATCGGTATAATCATTTTTTGCCGAACCATCGTTAAATACCACATCAAATTTATTCACCACACCCAACATGGTAGTTTCTTGATATACATCCAACCAAACGGTTTCAGGCAAGCCCCCTGGGGTTATTACCTGGTCAGCACCTAAAATAACATTCAAACCACCAACCACCGCTTGGCCTAAAGTTAAATAATATTTGCTGTTTGCATATTTAATTTTTAAGGCATCATTTAAAAACGTAGCTTGCCCATAAATATTTTTGGCCATATCACGCTGGATTTTATCCATAGATATTAGCCTGGCGGTGTAATCAATCTGCCAAGACTCGGCAGAAATATTAATGCCAGTAAGGGCCGCCGCACCGTTAAATTCAATGGCAAAGTTTTTGGTAATCACATTCCCAATAACAGGGCCAACGGTGGCTATCTTACTTTGCAAAGGCACATAGGCCACGGCCACCAATACATCATGGGCGGTGCTATATAATCCCATCCAGTTAAAATCATAGGTTCCCTGGGTGCTGGTAAACACCGACGAATAAACCACCGTGTTACTACTTAACAGGCCATCTTTAGTGATTGGCTGCCTAACCTTAATATTGGCTTCTATGGGTAACGCCTCCCCACGGTCAGGCACCAGGGTGTCATCTAAACCGGCAATGTTGGCCAGAATAATTTTATCAATAATTAGGTTTTGCCCTGCCTGCTGCTGTTGGGCTATTAGGTTCTCACCTGCAAATGTAATAACTGGCATAAGCGCCCCTTAAATAAATTTATAGTTTTGCAAAAATGTTTTGTTCAGTATTACCAAAATCCTGAACACGAATATTTAATTTTAATGTGTAAATTGAAACCCATTCATAGCGCCGACAAGCCAACCCATATTTTTCTATGATAATATTTAAAAGCTCTGGGTGGTCTGCCAGGGTTTGGTCTTCAATTTCAAGCTGTATAACATCCCATTCACGACCAATTACATTTTCATTAATTTCTAACTCGCCCAATTCCATACGCGCCCATATAAGTTTTAAGCCAGCCAACGAACCAGAATCACGAGCATTTTGGTAAGCATACTTAACACGTTTTCTATACAGCCATTCTGGTTCGGCATTAATGCGGTTTATGTCCCGTTCCCAGGCAAACAAATCAACAATGCGAATACTGGTGGTGTCAATGTCAAAAATATTTAGCGGGAATGTTAACCACTGGGTCACTAACTGAAACCACACCAACAAAAAATCTGCATACTTTTTTAAGTGGCCCGCGCCCATCCAGAAGGGAATTTTTAACGGCTCCATGCTCATTACAGTAATGCCCCTATTGAAAGCACCAATGTATTTAACTGGGGTATATCCTGGTTGCTAGTTATGTCGCTACGATCAAATTCTATTGACTGCACATCTGGATATTTCTTTAAAATTGAACCCGCCAAGCGCGACATACTAAAGCGGCTAAAGGGCCAGGTTTGCACCACATCAAAATTGTTATTTTCCCTAAAGGCGCACCTAATCATTTGTTCTATGTTGTTAAATAACGCGCTGGTATCGCTGGCGCTCATGCCAGAAGGTATCCACACGGTGGCGGCCAAGTTATACAGGCTGGCGGGCATCGCCTTAACTTGCATATCATCCCCAAGCCCGTGGTGCCCCTGGTCGTTTATATAGGCGTTCACTGTGTCCAGGTAACTTTGGGCCGGTGTGTCCAGGTCAAACAACACATAGGCATCGGCACTGCCTGGCCCCCTGGGTGCCAGGGTGTAATCTATAAAAATCCGGTCGTATGCAATGCCCACGTTTTGAGAAATTATATTTTTATAAACACTGGTCACATGGTGGTCTGACACATTAGAAAAATGGCCACGAATACGCGCCCTAAAAACTTCGTCTGTTTCTTTGTCACCGCCTGGCGTGGTTAGCCAGTTTTCATCATTCGTCACCGCACTAATACCCGCTATGGGTTCGGCCAAAATAATAAAATAGCTGTCTGCCAGGTTATATTCCAACCCTGGGTTTTCGGCCTCAACCGTCACCCACAAATCAAGACCACTGGCTCCAAATGTGCCCGCCTGTGTGGTCTTAATTCTGTAAACCTTGCCGTTAATGCTGGTGGTCTTTATCCAAGTGCCCATGGGAATGGTTAACGCGCTGCCCACGCTGTCACGACTAAATTTAATTAGCCCCATGGCTTTGGTTTCTGCATTACGCACCAGGCCATAACCCCAGGCCAATAAATCCAGGTATTGCCCCGTTGCGGTTTTCACAAACTGGTTGGGAATTACATTTTTTATAATAAATTCAATTAACCAAAGCACCGGCACCACGGCCACCACCCGCAACCAACGCCACCACACACTTTGTTCACCAGGATTTTTAAACACCAGGCCTTCATCACTGGCCATGTCTTCAAACTTTTTCTTTAAACCGGCCTCCGTGGTGGGTATACCGGCATCCGCCATGCTGTCGGCGTAATACTGCTGGTTCTCGGTTAGGTTGTTTAAGCTCATAAGGTGGCCCCCAAAGTTATTGGCCCAAAATCTGTGTCTGCTGTAATCATAAAGTTTTCAATGCTGCTGGCTGTAATTTCACTGGTGCCTGGCAAAACCCTTGGGTCTGACTCAACCAGGATGCGCAATTTATTTAACATGATGGCGCGCTGGGCTTTGCTGCGCTCACCAATCATTAATTCCAATAAACCGCTTTCGCGTATGGCGTGGCGTATGTCCTGGTCTATAACATCACGGTCATAAATAAAAATGGGCTGGTCGCTTTCATCCAGGGCCACATCATCATCAATGATTTTCAAATCTGTGTATGTGTAATCAGCCACCTTGTAACGCTCCCCAGTCTTCCATGGCTTCGGGATTCATGCCGCCCTCTGCGTTTATGGTTACGTCCCCAAAGCTCACACCGCCGCCGGTAATGGCGCTGGCAATTTGTGCGGCCAAACCTGGTGCGCTGTCACTGTTATTTTTTAAAGGGTTCACCGCGTCGATCACTGGGTTGGCACTGGTGCTGGTGGTGTTAATGGTTTTGTCTATATTTATTGAACTATCAAAACCACCGCCAAAACCAAACAAACTTTTAAGCATGTTAAATTTCGCCACAATGTCATCAATCCAACCAATAACGGCCTTGCCCCATTCTGAATTTTTAAACATATCGGCCAGCTTGCCCCACCAATCCGTTAACATGGTCACACCGGCCACCAGGGCCACAATTGAAACCACTATTAACCCAATGGGGTTAATCATCATGGCCAGGGATACCAACGCCCAAGCAATTTTAAGCGCACCCAGCACCACGTTTAGGCCAATGATTACTCCTTTCATAAGTAATACACCGGCACCCCATGCGGCCATGGCAGTTCGGCCCAGGCCCAATAAAATTGAAAACAAACCCGTGGCCGCGCTCATGCCTAAAATGCCCAGGGTTAACAAACCCACCCAGCGGGTAATGTTGGGAAACTCCTGTGTCCAACCCGTTAAGGTTTGCAGGCCATCACCCATGGTTTGCAACAAGTCGTTAATCACGGGCATTAGGGCGGTGCCAAAACCTATGCGCACGGCTTCGGTTATGGATTGAAATTTCTCCCAGGGGTCAACCATGGCCTTTGCCATTTTTTCGGCGTTTTTCATGCCTGTAATTTTTCCCAAAGCGTCCATGCTTTCGCCCAGGCCTTTTGTTTTGCCCATCAATAGCTTGATTAGGCTCACGGCTTCATCACTGCCAAAGGCCTTTTTAAGCTGCAATCCTTCCATTTCATTAAAGGTGCTGCCAAACTTGCCTTTTAATTTGTCCATGATAGATAACATGGGCAATAAACGGCCTTCACTATCGGTAAAACTTAATCCCAATTTATCCTGGGCACCGGCCACACCGGCCAAAAATGATTTATATTTTGTACCCGCTTCACTGCCCGACATAGTGGCTTGTAACGTCCCCAGTATCGCCATCTGCTCGTTTATGGCCACACCACTTGCTGTTGCATTGGCACCAATAGAAGTGAACGCGGCGCTCATGTTGGCCCCATCTGTTTTAAACATCTGTACAGCCAGTGCGGTTTGGCCGGTTAGCTGTTCAACCCACTTGGCTTTGCCCATGGCGTTGGCCTGGGTTTCAAAAATGCCATACATGGTGCCCATGTAATTGGTGATAGTGGCGGCATCGGCCTTTGTCCCTTTGGCCAGGATGTTTGAGGCATTAGTGAACTTTGCCAGCTCACCATTATTTAAACCGCCTATGGCGCTTTGTATGTCGTAACTGGATTTAATAAAATCGGCGGCACTTTCACCATAGGTGGATGAAAATATTAAACTTTGTTTGGTGAGGGTTTTTAATTCGCTTTCAATCACCCCAAGGCTTCTAACTTCACCCAGGGCTTTGTCTACATCGTAAACGGGTTGCATAAAGGTTTTAATGGCAATGCCAGCACCAGCTAAACCAAACATGCCACCGCGTATAGCATCAAAGCCAGAGGTGGCGTTGTGCTTCATGCCGGTAATAGTTTTATTTATGCTTTGCGCGGGCTGGCTCACCATATCGGTGATACCCACGGTAAACATTAATTTTTCTAGGGCGCTGGTGCTCATTCTTTACCTGTAAACCCTTTTTGCACGCCACTTTTTATGGCGCTTTCTATGTTGGTAATTAAATCCTGATACAACCAGGAGGCTTCCCCCATGGTTTGAGGGCTTGGGTCTGAGTCTCTAAAAAATAGCTTGGCCAAAACAGCTACCTTGGCAATGTCGTTATTTTTTATGCCCTCACTAACCCTGTTTATTTCTTTACGGTGAATACCATCTCAGGCTTAAACTTCTCGGCCACAATACTGGCCAAATCCAAACCTAAACCCTGGTCAAATAATTCAACCAGGTAGTCTTTCTGGCTGTCATCAATACAGGACATTAAAAAGTTTTCAGACGGTGCCACCTTGTTGGTTGGCAACATGTCGTTTTGCAGCTTGTTAAACTCTGTAATTCCCACCTCAAATTTTAGTGGTGAATTAGCGCCTTCAATTACAATTTTCTTTTTGTTTGTTTGGGCCATGGGTTTGGCTCCTATTTAAAAGTTTCTTTAAGGCCAAGAAGCACAACACTTCCCAGGCCACCAAGAACCAAGCTGAAAATAACGCGCTTGGTAAATTTTGTTATTTGCTCGCTGGCTTCTCGCTGCTTACGGGCAAACGCTAAATCTTTTTGCATTTCTATGGGGTTATCTACATCCACACCCAAAGAAATTAACGCCTTTTTTATGCCCTGTTCTGCGCTTTGTTCCACCGCATCTTGCAGGGCTTTTAATTCGGTGGGTTGCATTATTCACCCGCTTTTAATAATCCACGGCTTTCAAAGTCTTTTAACAAATCGGCCACGGTGGCTTTGTAAATACTGTTAGTGCTTAGGGTGGCTAACCACTTCAAACAACCCACCATTACCCGTGTTAAAAAACGCTCCAGGATAACGGCCCAGCTAATGCGGCCAAACATGGCCAGCACTAAATCAACGGTTAATTTAACCCCCACCATGGGGCCACCCAGTAACAGTGCTTTAAGCTGTAGCATTTTCATTACTCCAAACATGGCTTATAAAATCGTTTAAATATTTTTCGGGGGTGGCCTTGCCCAGTTCGGTATTCCAATACTTTTTGGCATACCTGGCCAAGCCTTCTAAATCATCGGCACTGGGTAGGGCTTCGGGAATTGTCCACAAATAAACCCGTGCTATGGCCGCCGCAAATTCTGGGTCTATTAACAACCGTTCAAAAGGGGTGTGGCGGTTAATGGCTTTAAACTTGCCGGTGCGGTTTAAATACCCCATCACAAAGTCAAAGGTGGCTGGCTCCATTTGGAAAAGCCCAAGGGCTGGCCCACCCTTTTGTTTGCAGTAAGTGAAACCACCACTTTCATGGGCGGCAATCATCAACAACAAACGCACCGTGCTTTCATTACCTGGTAAATCAAAACGAGTAAGTGCCCGTTCAATGGCGGTGCGTACAGTGAGTGCCAATCTTTTCATGTGCGGAATTTCCCTATTGTTTTTGTCGCTTACTAAAGCCACTAACCAAAATTAAATAATGCTAAACGCTGTACTGTCGGCGTATGGCACGCCGTTAATATCAACAAAATCTGGGCTGGTAACATCATATTCAATTTCAACCGTGCTTTTGTCTGTGCTTTTTGGGTCAATATTTAGCAAACTTGCAATACGCAATTTGCAGCCATGACCATGAACGTGCATACCCTCGCCACCGCGTGCACCTTCACCCAGGGCAAATGCATCAATAGGGAAGGTCGGGAATTTATCCCAGGAACCCGCCGCCGCTGCCACCGCGCTAAACAACATAAAATTGGCAATATCTACAGTTAGCTTGCCATTAGCTTTTTTCTCACCTGGTATGGTGCCATTGGGTAAAGTGCCATCCATGGCGGTGGTGCTACCGTCTTCAATTGACATGGTGAAACTTTCAACATGTACTTTTATAAAACCCAGGCGCACATCAAAGGCCGCGCCACTAATTCGATTCATCATAATTTTTTAACTCCTACGCAAGACGGTTTAGGTCAAGGCTAATGTGAACGGATATTTTTTTAGGGCTGTCACCTGGTGCGGCCTTCATAAAAATTTCAACCTCGGTCGTGTTGGCCCAAGAAATTACAATGTCGCCCTTTTTTGGCTTCTTCACTAAACCTGGTTTTTGCTCACCTTGTATGGTGGTAATTTTGCTGGCATCAAAAATGGGTTGCATGAAAAAACCTTCATGGAACGCCACCGAACTGGCCGAACTGTTTAGGCTTTTATCTGCAATTTTTGAAATGGCTTTTAGGCGCACGCGGCGGGTTAGGTAATCCAACACCCGCAAATTTTCATACACTTTAAAATCTCCAATATCCACATCCAGGCTGGAATGGTCGGCCCAATAGGTGCCATCTAATCCGGTGTAACTTTGCGGCACGCTAAAACGATTGTCTGCCAGGTCTTTTAAATGGGCATTGGTGAGCGATAAGCCCGCGCTATCCACTGGGGTGGCACCCAAGCCCACCACGGCACCAGACAGCACCCGCATGGGACTATCACCCAGGCTAAAGGCATCATTGATTAAACGGCCCACGACCACACCCAGGTTGTTGCCATGAAGCTGTGGCACCAGGTAAACACGGTGGGCGGCCTTATCGGTTTGAAGGGCTTTAGTGGCCGTTGCATAGGCGGCCCAGGTCTGTGAGCCATCATTACCCGCCACAGCGGCGTGAATGGTTATGTATTTAGCAAACACGCTTTGCGCGCTCACACAGGCGGCCTGGTATAGGTCAACATCACCGGCCCCTGTTAGTTCATCGGTTAACACCACTAACTCAACATCAATGTCATTAGGTGCGTCCAGGCAGAACTCCAGGGCGGTGTCCCAGGTGTATGTGCCACCCACTGCTTTAATGGCCACAACATAGCCAGTGAAGTTGGCACCGGCATTTAACATAGTGGCGGCAATGTTGGATTTTAGGTCGCTGTCCTCGCTCCCCAGGATGTCATCCAACTTGGTTTGTGCATTAATGGCGTGCACCTGGTCAAACGCGGCACCGGCCCCACCCTCACCAATGTATAAAACTTTGCGCTCCACGGCGGTAATGCCACCGCTAAGCGTGTTGTCCTGATAAATTAATGCCTGTCCAAATGCCATGTTGTTTTCCTCTTAACGTGCGGTTTTTACGCCGTTTAAAATGTCGTTTAAAAAATCGGTGCCCAGGGTATCTATTTCCCTGCGGTTTAATCCAAAAAATGGGCGGGCCGGTATTTCTACATTCCAGCTATTCTTTTGTTCATCGCCTTCTAACATGCTCAAAATCAAACCCGCTTGGCCCAGACTCATGTTTTCTTTTATCCAGGCTTGCGACACCCGTCTTGTTTTTGTGTCGCCTTTGCTTTTACCGCTTTTGTATTTGCCCTTGCTTAACTTGTAACCGGCTTTTACCAATGCCCTGGCCTGGCCCGTCGTGGCCGGTGCGTCATAATCCGGCTGGCCCTTTTCCTTTTGTATTCGGGTTACGTTGTATTGATTTGAGTGGCCTTCCTGTTGCGCCCTGGCAATTTGGCCGGTTAATTTATTGGGCCATGTCACAGTGGCTTTATTGGCCCCTGCATATACCTTTAAATTTTTACCCCTGGCCAAGCGCCTTAAAACCCGCTTGCCTTTTTTACCTGGTGTAAAACTTTGGCCAGTAACCGTGCGTTGTTTCTTTATATTGTCCTTGGCCGCTTTAATAACAGCGCGGCCCATCTTTCCATGCCAACCCCTGCGCCGGTTGGCCGGTAAATTTAACGCGGCTATTTGCTTAACTAGACTGGCACCACCAAAACTTTTAAGCGTTAACATTCATGCCCGTCAAACTGCCCGCCACATCCAAACCACCCGTACCAAAACCCCATTTTTTGCCACCGTGTTCTATTGGGCTGTTTTCCACTTCTACCAGGTACACGGGTTCACGCACGCCAAAGGTTATTTCTATGTCCAGGCTTTTACCCAAATTGTGTGGACCAAAATCTATGTTTATATCTTGCAGATCTTCACGCTCACCTAAACCCAAAACAAACTGGTGCACCAATAAGGTTAAAAGCGCTAGTGAAGCAATGGGCATATTCTCAATTATTAATACTTGCCTAAATTCAAAATCCAAATAATGAAAACCATCATCTGTTTCTTTATTACTGCCAGATTTTATCTGGCCATCTTCACCAATAATTTCAAATTGGTTTTTTTTAATGCCCAATAATTTTAGGTTTTCTTTTATCAGGTCTTCAAAGTCATTCTGGCTTTTCATATTGAATAGACGCCAATGGCTCTTAAACCTTGAATACTGGCAATGGCCTTACTGGCCATGCTTTCATAATGCCCCGCTAAATCGGCGCTGGTGCTGGCTTGGTTTTCAGCATCTTTTTTACGTGACAAATCCACCTGAGCTTTCACTAACTCCGCTTTGGCCTTTGCATAAACCGCCCGCTTGTATTGGGCCACTTTTACACTTTCTCCGCCTATGCTTTGCGCCGTTACGTCTGCCAGATTGTTAAATCCCAATTCTTGTTGAGCCAGCAAGTAATCCAGAAGCGCTTGATTTACTTCATCCATGGCAAAAATTAATTTGTCGGTTAACAGGTCATTTTCAAAACTAGCGGGTATTGCCCACTTGGTTGCAAATTCCAATAGGCTCACATCCACAAACCAGGGGTCATTTGCTATGGCTTCGCCACTGCGCTGGGTGCTGGTGTTAACTTCAAAGCCCATGTTTTGCATGTTTAAAAAACCTTCTATTTCTCACTAAATTAAAACAGGGGCGCATCCCTTAGTGTTCTGGTGAAAGCCTCGCAATCGACCTTCCCACCAGGGCGGCCCCTCAGGGTTGGAAGTCGTTATGCCGTGTCTTTTTCGGCCTTGGCTTTTTCATTTGCCTTTTGGGCTTTATCTAAATCGGTTGACACCTTGGCTGGGTGTGCAGCATCGCCCAGGCTATCGGCCATCAATAAAAACTTTTCGGCGCTTACAAAATCTTTTTCTTTTAGCGCCATCTTGCCCGCCAGTTTGTTGTATTTCATTTTCACAACATCCGGCACCGGCCAATCAATTAGCTTTACAAAGACGGCGGAAAAATACGGGTCTACTGCATGGCCCGCTTTGTATTCTTTTTCGGCCCACTTCAAAACACTGTCAGCCACAAAGGTGGCCAGGTTACGATTCCACTGCCCTGGCATCTTTTGATTTTGAGCAATCGCCAAAGCAGCCCACTGTAGCGCGTCACCAATGCGGCCCAAATCCATCAACCACATAACCACCGCCACCAATACTGGGTTGGCGTATTCTTCGCCGCTTTCTTTGTAGGCCATCAGGTGTGGCATATAACGTGGCAACAGAGTTTTTTCACGGTATTCGTTACGTTCTTGCCCCTGGGTTCTTGCGCCCAAAGATTTAATGTCTTGATCAAGGGACGTTTTAATGGCTTCAAACGCTGGGTAATCGGTGGCCGAATCCAGGGCATCTTGTTTGGTGCCCTGGTCTAGTTTTTCTTTGGCCTGGCCTTTCGCTTGCTCTTCGCGAACTCTGGCCATGTGGCGCTGCATTGGTGAAGTCATTTTTTTTGTCCTGGTTGTTTTTTTAGTTAAATACTCGCTTGGCAAATATTTAAGTAAAAAGTGCGGGCATGAAAATCAATTCAGCGGCCCGCGAAGAGGCTAGTTAATTAAACTGGCTGGGTTAGTTGAACCTTGCTTGGGTCAACCGCCGCCATGGCTTTTAGGTTGCCAATTGCATAAGCATCGTTTGAGCTGATGTAATCCACCACACGGTTTCGTTTGCTTTCTTCTTCGGTTTGGCGGCGTGTGCGGCCTTCTTGGAAGTACAAATGCAAGTTGGCGGGGTCGGTAACTAAAACGCCGGTATCTGGGAAGCGGGGAACCTGCATGGACTGCAAACCGCCATAACTGTTAAGCATGATAGAAATGTCTTTCTTCTCGCTTGGCGTGTTGCCGTGGTCGTTGTAAACCTTGTTGGAATCGGCGGCCAATAAAGTGGAACCAATAATGGCCACCTCGTTACCCGTGCGATATTCAACCGGAATGGCGCCAAACAAATCAGCCACCAATCCATCAAGGGATTTATAACCCTGGGCGCTGGTATTATCGGCGTGAATACTAACCACACCGCCCCCCGCGTCTGCCATATAGTTGGTGGAATTGCCAGTTTTTAGCAGCTCCAACCAGCCCACGTTTACATCCTGGCCCAATGCATTAGAACCAGGATTGGTGGCGGTGGCGGCACTGGTGCCATGAAAACCAATGCCAATCCGGTCAAGCGCTATGGCTTTATAAACCGCCTGCATGTAACGCTGGGCAAAATCAGGGTAACGGGCAAACTGGTCTAGCACCTGGTAAGGAATGCCCACATCAAATTCGGTTAAGATAGTTTCCCACTGGCTACCAGAGGGCCCACCAAACATAGTGGGGGTTCGGTCGGTGCTGCTGGTGTCGGTACGCTTGGCCAACAAACCATTAACACCCAATTCAAGCGCCTGGCCCTTGCCATCTGTTACCCCTGCCATGGTAATCAGTTGTAAAAATGCACTGCTTTCTTGAATGGCATCATTCAGTTTTGATTCCATGGGAACTTCAACTGTAAAGTTTTTAGTGGTATCACCAGCCACCGCACCATAACTGGTGGCCATGGCCGCCAATAATAGGTTGTAGGATAATCGGGTATTCGTTTTCATGTATTGCACCCCTTTGGGATTTAATATTTACAATTAATTTTAAATTGATTAATGGATTTTTAGGGGTTAAACAAATTCGGTTTCTTTGCCAGCGTCACCAAAGTTTTCTTGGTTGCCCTTGCCTGGCACTTCTTCTTGTAGTTCGGAAATCTGAGTTTCCAGCTCCACAATTTTCTTAGATAGTTTTTCAACATCGGTATCGTCTTCGGGTTCCGACCCCCCTTCCACTTGCGCCGTTAATTTTTCAGTTAACAGGGTTAAATTACCCGTTAACTTTTCAATGGCTTTTTCGTTTTTCTCGCCCTGCGCTTGCAGTGCAGCTAGTGTTTCTTTTGACATTTCAGGTTCATCCTGTTTTGTAGGCTTCTGGGTAAATTCTGTTGATTGACCACCAGGCAACTTATCAAGTATCCGCGCCAATAAACTTTTGGTGGTTTCGTCTTCGGGTTCGGTTTTGTCAGCAGGGAATTTCAAGGTGAATTCTTGCGGGGCGGTATATTCCTGGCCTCCATTATTTCCCTTACTAAATTTGGCCTGACTGGTACCAAGACTGGCGGGCTGGTCGGTCATGGCCAAGCCGGTTAAATATGCCTTACCAGTACCGGCATAATTCAAAGTAAATTCAGACGAGAAAAAAAGCTTTTGCCCATCTTTGTTCATTTGCAACAAATATTGATTAGGATTAAGGCGGCCTTCTAATGTTAATTTTCCGTCTTTATTTTCACCCAAGCGAACTTCTACCACCTGGCCATAATTTCCATACCAGTTGTAATGATCAATATTAATATTGGCGGTGTATTCATCTGCACTGTAAAGCTCAGCTGCATCTTTTAACCACTGCTCCTCAATGTTACGACCATCAATGGTGGCACCGGCTGTGGCTAACACGAAAAAACTGGATAAAAGCATTTTTAAATATTCCTATATTTTTACTATTGCCTTTTGAGGGCTTAACTTTGCGCCACTTTAAAACCCCCATCAAAGTGTTTTGGTTTGCTAAATTTCTGGATGGCTAAAAACGAAACACAGCAAAAACCTTTTTAAAAAATTAAGTGTTTTGCCATATAAGCTGGCGCTATGAAATATTCAGACGAAACAATTGAAACTTGCCGAAAGCTGTTTTTACGCCGCGCCAAGGTTTCCGACATTGAACGGGAAACCAAAGTGCCAAGGCGCACTCTTTATTCCTGGATAGAAAAAAACAACTGGGGGGAGTTAGTACAGGTTGACGAAGTAATGGAAGCCTACAACCGCGCCTTGGTTACATTGCTTGCAAAGAAAGAATTTACGGAAGCAGATTTAAACGCCATTGACCGCCTGCAAGTTTCCCGTGGCCGTGAAGTAAAGCTAAGAAGCCAAGGCAGTGAAGGTTTAATAATGGCAGGGGCGCACAAGTCCCAGCAAGAGGCACCCTTAAAACCTGAAAATATCGCAGCCGGTAAACAGCGAGCCCGCAAAGGCAAACGAGCCAAAAACGATTTTAGGGGAATATCACCGGATGAAGTTGAAAAGAAATTTCTAAAAGGTTTGTTTGGCTACCAAATACAAGCCTGGAAAACCCGACACAAGCGCGTGCGCTTTACATTAAAAAGCCGCCAAATAGGCTGGACGTTTTACAGCGCCCGTGAAGCACTGGCCAAAGCATTAATGACCGGAACCAACCAGGCCTTTTTGTCTGCATCAAAAGCACAAAGCGCGTTATTCAAAAACTACATTGTTTCCTTTGCCCTTGAATGGTTCGATATAGAAGTGAAAGGAAGCACCCACATTGTCATTAGAACCGACCACGGGGACGCCAACCTTTATTTTTTAAGCACCAACTCAGCCACCGCCCAAGGGCCAAGTGGTGACGTATATATAGACGAGTGTTTTTGGATTAGGGATTTTACCAAACTTAAAAACCTGGCCGGTGCCATCGCCACCCAAGACCACTACACCAAAACCTATTTTTCAACACCCAGTACCAAAAGCCATGGGGCTTACCAACTGTGGGCCGGTGGTGAGTATAAGAAGAACCAGGAGAAACGGCCCGACCTGCCCCAGTTCAAAATGCCCACGGCCAAGCAACTTAAAAAAGGCCATGACTGTGTGGACGGTATTTTTAGGCAAATAATCACTATCCATGATGCCATGGGCGGCGGCGCTACTTTCTTCAATATTAAAAACCTGGAACTGGAAAACGACCCAGACACCTTTGCCCAGCTTTATGAATGTAAATTTATAGACGATACCAACAGCGCCTTTGTATTGGATGAATTGCTGGCCTGTGCCCTAAAGGATTCACGTTGGCCAGACTTTAAACCTGGTGAGCCAAGGCCCCTATCTAATCGCCCCGTGTGGATTGGTTACGACCCCGCCCGATCCCGTGACAGTGCCGCCATTGTGGTGATTGCCCCGCCCGAAAAACCTGGTGGAAAATTTCGCATACTAGAAAAAATCATCATGCACAAACAAAACTGGGCATACCAGGCCGAAGTGATTAAAGCGTTAACCGGCACCCCAGACACACAAGGGAAATACAACGTGGAATTTGTGGGCATAGATACCACCGGCCCAGGTAACGGCGTATTTGAACGGGTACAGGAATTTTTCCCAGCGGCCCACGGTATCCACTACACCACAGAAATTAAAACCCGCCTGGTATTAAAAGCCCAAGAGGTAATTGGTCAAGGCCGTTTGGAGTTTGACGAAACCCACACCGATATTCCCGCCGCTTTTCTGGCCATACGCAGACAAAGCACCGGCACCAGTATTACATTTGTGGCGTCACGGGATACCACCGGGGGCCATGCAGACGTGGCGTGGGCAATTATGCACGCACTCATGCACGAAGGTTTAAAAACCACCGGATCAAATAAAACTACAGTTGTTATAGGGTAAATCATGGCACACAACAAAAAGCACCAATCAAAAAAAGAACTGGCAAATCAAACACGGGCTAAAAGCACCATAGATTTTTCATTTGGTGAACCCGAACCCATAATGGGTAATAACCTGGCGTCTTTATTAGGGGTATTCCATGACCCATATAATGATGTATACACGCCCCCCATTGATATGGCCGGTTTAGATACCCTCACCCGCGCCAATGCCACCCACCGTCGCTGCATCAATTTTAAAGTCACCCAAATGTTAATTGTATGGACTCAAAACGGTTTAATTTCACCACGCGATATGCTGCGCGCCTGCCGTGATTTAAAAAGCTTTGGCAATGCCTATTTTGAAGTGATTAAAAACCGTGCCGGTGGCTTTGTGCGCCTGGCCCACTTGCCCGCTTTAAATATGCGCAAAGCCAAAGCCGGTAAATTTAAAATGCTCATGCCAGGGCCCAACGCAGATTTAGAATTTGAAGCCGGTGAAGTAATGCACGCCTTCCATTACGACACTGGCCAAAGTGTGTATGGCGTGCCCGACTGGATTGGTGGCTTACAGGATATATTTTTAAATTCAGAAGCCACGCTATTTCGCCGCCGTTATTTTTTAAACGGTTCCCACATGGGTTACATCCTTTACACCAACGCCCCCACCATGGACAAAGAAGTTGAAGAAGCCATTCGGGATTCTGTGGCCAGCGGTAAAGGTGTGGGGAACTTCAAAAGCATGTATATCAATATTCCCCAAGGTGGCAAAGACGCGGTGCAAATTATCCCTGTGGGTGACATATCGCAAAAAGACGAATTTGCAAAGGTAAAGGATGTTAGCAGCGCCGATATTATTATCAGCCACGGCATGCCCCCAGAGCTAGGCGGCATGAAACCGGAAAATGTGGGCGGCTTTGGGGACATTGAGAAGGTTGAAAAGTGGTACAGAAAAAACGAGGTTCCGGCCCTCGTTCAACCATTTTTAGAATTAAATGCCATTTTACCAAAGAATAAGCAGTTTATTTTTGATTTTAAGGTGTGAAATTTATTCTCAATTTTTTCTTTATTTAGCTTTATTTAATCTAGTTAAATACCATTTTAAAGTTACTGGTCTCGACATGGCGCGACATGACGCGACACAACAAAACATTAACTAGATTAATCACCATTTAAATAGATTTATTAAGTTGGGTAATTTATTCCCAGATAATATTTTTAAATATTTTATGAAATTTTAAGGGCTTTATTTTTGGCTTAGGGTTGTTATGCTATGAAAAATTATAAACGGTTTGGGTCTCAATCAATGTCTAAAATTCTTTGTCCACATTGCGAAGGAAAATTACAGATAGTCACTTCCAAGCAGATTGTAAAAGCGGTTCGAGACGTTTACACAAACTGCAACAACCCAACATGTTTGGCCCGCCCCATCATGTGCATAAGTCACAAAGGGGATTCACAACCCCCCATTGGCAAAGTATTAAGCCCAAGCCAGGTGGTGGCCAATCTTTTGAAGTCGCTTTCAAAGGAAGATTTACAACAGGTTATGTTTGAATTCCCACCTGAAAAAATGACCGGCTAAACCGTCAAACCCCAAACACTAAAAAGCCCGCACTAAGCGGGCTTTTTTTATGTCTGCAAATTAAGTATGCCAATTACTCCATCGAATATAGCCACCAATCCCATTTTATCCGAATCACTTAAAACCAAATCTCCAGGCTGTGACAACAATGTCGATAACAAACCCAATTTACCCACGGCAATTTCTGCCGTTTGTTCTATACCACTGTGCGCCATTTTGTACTCCATCGGCTTTAGTCAAATGAACGTCTGTTCACGTGGTACTAAAATACTACATGTGAACTGGCGCACAAAATCCAAACCGGCTATATTAAGCCCGCTTTTTATACCTTTGATATATATGGCCCATATAGGGCCGCTTTCTATCTACACTCTATTTAGTCTCTATATGGGCCGAATTATGCCCCCAACAGTTAAACCCAATTTAAGCAGTGGCCAAACAAAGGCCATTTTTGCCAGCACCCTAAACCGCCTAGTGGAAAACTCAGGCCGTAAAAAAAAGGAACTGGCCAGCCTGTTTGATACTGAGCCCCGCACCTTTAGAAAATGGCGCAACCCAAACGACCCGCTTTGGCCACCCCATTACATACTGCCCAAAATAGCCAGTGAGTTTGATTGTTCAATGGATGATTTATTTGGCCACAACCCAGAATGGCTGCCACAGACCGCAGGCGAGCGGGAACTGTTAATGGTGGTTCGTCAAAGCAACCCTAATTTACCCAGGCGGCAAATCATAAATGCATTGATATTGGCACTGGGGAAATTGAGCGCAGAACATAGGAAATTGTGGCTGGCCGTGGGGGCCACTTTTGCGGGTTTAGACAAATAAAAAACCGCCTCATGGGCGGTTATCGTTGGTGGGTTATTGGGCGGCCTGCGTTTCAAAATATTCATCTATGGCCGCTTTCATTTCTGGCCAGCTTTCGGGGTTAACAAACACCACCTGGCTTTCCTCCTGAATGGCCACGGTTGGGCCGTAATGCGCAACCCCTATACCAAAGTGCATAAGGGTGGTTTGTGTCTGCCCCTCCTGGTCTGTGTAACTCAGCACCTTTGCTGGTGTGGTTTCTAATGTGCTCATAAATCCCCCTTATGCCGCTATCTGTCTTTGAACTAATAACCAGGTGCGCCCATTGTCATTTCGCTTTATATCACCCTGGCTTTCCATATCACTAAAAATGTCGGCCACAACTTTGTGGGTTTTAATACCGAATTTTTCCATGACCTTACGCACGCCTGGTTCATCACCAAAGCCACCACATAAAACTTCTGTTTTAACCTGGTTGGCCAACTCAAGTCTATTGGCATCTGTTTTAATTCTGGTTGGCTGCGTTTCTGTTTCTGTTTTGGTGTTTGTGTTTGTGTTTGTGTTTGTGTTTGTGTTTTCACTAACAGCCAACCATGCAAAACACAGCAACCCGCAAACATCAATCAACCCCGCTAGCACATACCACAACACCCACCGAAATTTGCCAACCAGGTTTGCCAGGCTGTCACCGGCATCAGTGGGGGCCACCTTCATTTTATTAAGTGCAATTATTGCCTGGCCCCTGGCCCTTGTCGCTTTCATGGCCAAATCTATTTGGCCACCTGCCCTAGTGATTTTATTCACCTCTTTTAGGGCTTTTGCATTCGCTTGAAAATCTGCGCTTTGCTGCCCCAGGTCTTCAATCAATTGTACTTGCATCCTGTAAGCATCTGAATTCCTGGTGCTGTCTTGTGACTTGGCGGAAAAATTACCTTCAAAAAAGGCGGCTGTCCCTGTGACGCTCACCAAAAACAACAACGCAGTCACAAAACCCAACAACCCAGAAAGCACCAGGTAATTTTTGCGATAAGCATCCACCGCCAAACCCACAAACAAAAACTGGCAGGCTACCAAAGCCAAAGCAGCAATGCCCGACAATGCTTTATCTGGCCCTGTTTGGGCATAATCAATGAAAAGCTGCACTTCGGCAGCCATTGACACCAAAGCCAAACATATTCCAACCGCCCAGACCAGGCGGATTTTTCGGGTCAAACCTTTATCTTTAAAATCCATTTCATTCTCCATTTCATTCTATTTTTACAGAGCGTACAGTTATTGACACGAGTCCAAGTAAAAGCAAAAGCTCTAAAGCAAAAGTGGCTGCGCCCCTTCCAAAGACACGGCACGCTCACGCGCTACATCACAGCGACTTAAAACCCATTCATAAAAACGAGTCTTAACCGTTTGCATACTTCCAAACACATCCACCATTAATCCTTTAACCACAGTTACCGCCTCACCATATTGGTTGCGCTTTTTCACCCCATCGGTTTGATTGGATGCTATACGCCCCAACACTTCACCCGTGTCATGGTCATATTCAATAAACTGGCTAATGCGTATGGTGTCGGGCTCGTCTGTTTTCCAAAGTTTTAAAATCGTATCGCGACCAGAACCCACCATCATGTTAAATACTGCCCACGCTTCGGCCTGGTCTTCATAGTCTTCTAAGGTGTCATGCAAACCAAAAATTTCAGTCTCGGCTTCCTTGATAAATTCATTGTCCGTATCACTACGATCAACATTTTTTAAACGGCGCAATTCACGCCACAACCCAACCGGCGCACCCCCTATTTGTTGAAACTGGCGAATACCCCAAACCCGTGACCAGGCAACAACCCGTTCACTAGAAACTTGCGTGTCCTGGTTGGTTTCTTTATCCCAGCCCACTTGATAACCATCTATAGATTTAGCAATGTATTTGGCAATGTACGCCGCCGCCGATAAGGTGCGCCCGTTTTCGTCTACGCCCTTTTTAATCCACTCAACTTTAAAACGGTTTTTTATTGCGCCGTATTCCTGGCCATCTTCCTGCAAGCATCGCTTTTCAAGTTCTTTGGTTGCCCTTTCAAGTTCGGATTTATTTCCAAAATATAAAATGTGCCAGTGAGGGCAACCGTCATGGTGAGGTTCAGCCACACGGAATCCATACCCGTCAATTCCAGTACGCTTAAGCCAAGCACGAAAGCCAGCCCACATGTGCACCAGGTATTGTTGGCCATCCAGCACAGAAGCCCCTTTGTATTTATCATTTTGTTCTCCGTATGAATGAAAGGCGTGATATTTAGATGGGCAGGTAATTGTCCAAAAGGCCGCAACATGATTTTGTTTGTCAGCTAGAATTTCAAAACCACGAATACGGGTCATTAATTCGGCACGGCGTATTTCAGGGTTTGAAATTGATTTATCTTGTAACTCAGAAAGGTAGAAAGATTGGCCCTCTTGATTTTCGGCCTTCATTGAATCGAGTAATTTTTTATTGCGTTCGTTTTGCTTGCGCTGGTTAAACAGCGAAATATTGGAGCAATAACCCCCTTTGAATTTCTGCACCATTCCCATATCACGGGCAATGCCTTCAACCGTTCGTTTTTGTACACGCTTTAATTTTCTACGCCACCACACTGGGTCACAAATACGCACATAAATTGCGCGCAACGCCTTTAAGCGTTTTTCTGCATCGTCTGGCAAGTCCAGTAATAAACCGTGTTCATGCAATCTACCGGCTAGCTCTATCCGTGATTGAATATCATCCATGCTTAAACCTTCGGGAAATTTAGATAAAAAGCGCACCACACGGCTTGCCCGTGATTCACAGTAATCGGTAATTTTTTCGTTATCTAAAATAGACAAGTTAAAACCGCCCCACTTCAAACGGTCTACCATTAGGCGTAAACGGGTATTGGCCTCCGCCACAGATTTATTTTTATTATCTGCAACGGCCTTTTCCCAGCCATTAAAAAGAGTCCGACCCAACACACCTTGTCGGCGTGTTATTTCATAGACTCGTTGCTTTTCATTTTTTAAAAATTTAATTGGCTGCATTATTTGTAGATCACATCTAACAGGGAATCTTGATATTTTTTTATTGAGTCTTCACGGGCTATGGCCTGCCACATGGCCAAAGCGCCTATGGCGTTTTCACGGTGTAAATTGGAAAACGGCATTTGCCCTTTCTCTTCGGCTTCTTTTGCCCTGGCCATGGCGGCATTAATTACGCATAACAGCGCGCCATAAATAGATTGTTCGTGATTTTGTCCCATAGCCAAACCCCATTCTTTTATTATTTTAAAAATAAATTAGCGCCCCATGGCCGCCATTAATTCCCTGCTGTACTTTCCATAAGATTCTGGTGTTGCCATTTCAACCCAAAGCCGATATGCCCCCTCGGCCATGGCTTCATAAACAGAACTATTTTGGTTTATGCCTTTATTGCGCGCATCAAGAGCGCTACCGGAGTAGCGCTTTATAACGGTTAAAGCAGAAACGAAAATGGCATTGTCTATTTCACTTTGACTTACGCTAGCGCTCGGCACTTGTTTCGCCCTCTTCTTTTGGATAGACCAAAGCTTCCAGGATTAAATAGTATTTAGCGTTCCAAGATGAAGTGGACGCCATCGCCCACATATGTAACGCGCCTGCCGCATACCGCTTATGCCCGTATTCAAACTCAGAAAAACCCGCGCCTTTATCGCGGTATTTTTTTGCATCTGCCATAGCCTCTTCAATGGCCCTAACTGCGCTTTCATAAAGTTGTTTTTGAGTAGCCATTACGCCGCCATCCCTGTTCTAGTCGCAAACACGCTTTTAACATCGGTTTGAATTTCATTGGTATATTCCACAAACTCAGGGCTGAATTTCTGCCCACTCAAAGCATTTTTAAATGCCTCAATAAAGGTCTTTAAATCACGACCCCATTTCATTTTTTCTGACATGACCTTGGCCGCGTCAAACTTCATAACTCGGCTGGCCATTTGTAATGCCAAACGAACTTCAACGGGTTGTTCAAAAGCTGGAATATTTCGCATGGTCGGTTTCTCCATTTAATGCTGTGGTTTTTAAATTGGTAATGGTTAAAGCTGGGAAATAATGTCTGCCGCATCCTGGTCTAATTTATTGGCCGCCTTCCTAACACCCAAACGCTCTGGGTTTTGCTGCTCAATCCAGGAGTCCACCTCAGACTCAACCCAACGCGGCTTGTCTTTAATGGTTACAGGCTGGGGGAAGGTCTTATCCTTCACCCAGCTTTTGATAGCAGACTGCGAAAAGTCGATTTTTTCGCAAAGACCTTTCATTCCCAGATAAATTGAACGGCTATTCAAAGCGACATTTACAAGGCAAAGCACCTCGTCACCAATTGCGCCAGAATGGATACTATTTGCTGAGTTCATAATGCTGACTATCCTTAAGTGGTTGTTATACGTGGCCTAGAGCGGCATACTTCCCGCTAAAAGAGGCTTATAGACACCTATAAACCCCTAAAAGTACCTATTGAGATACTTTATAACTATCTAAAAGGATACTGTCAACACGTATCTGTAAAAACCTAGGAGGACTTATGGCTAAAAAGAGCAACATGGATGGGCTTGATTTAGATACTTTGAGCGGTCGACTGGCTTATGCCATCAAAATCAAAGGCCCAAAATTCATATCTGAAAACACAAGCATGAGCATTGCCCAAGCAAATAGACTGTCAGCACAGAAGACCGGAACCACCCTAGAAAGCGCCGCAGAAATAGCGATTGCCACCGGCTTTGAACTCAAATGGATTGCACTGGGCAAAGGCCCAATGATGACACTCACGGAATTTGTGTTTCACACCGACCCTTTCACTGAAATTGCGGCGCTGGATGATTCCCAAAAAATCAATATGGCATTTGACCCCGAATTTTTACAAAACGGTTTAGACGTAAAACCTGAAGACTGCCGAATTTGGGATATTGACTACAAAGCAAACTTGAAAGGATTAGAGCGCGGCCACACTGTTTTAATTGATACCCGAAACCAGAAAAAAAGCGGCCTGTTATTGGTTGAAACCAACAACCAAAAAAGAATAGTAGACGCCCTGATTAACATGGACTGTTCAGTAACGATAACCATGGATAATGAAGTTATCCAAACCCTAACCGCCGAACAATTTACCGACCTGGTTATTCTTGGTGAAGTTATCTGGCATGGCGGCCAATCTTAATTTTTAGGGGTTAGACCATGGCAAGGAAGAATTTTATATTTCGTGGTGACTCTATTTTAGGCGTTTATCCCGAAGATTTTGAGCGTGGCCACATACCAGGAAGACGGGGAACCCGCCGCGTATTATGCACTAAAGCAGATTTACAGCTTGTTCCAGAAGATCAACGCCAAAGCCATTTAAACAAACTGTATTCAGATAAAGAGTTAGAACTCAGAAAAGGCGCTTTAGTTAATCAACTGGATGTTGAAGACAAAAAGCGCAAACGCAGAACTGCAAAGTTTAGTGAAGCCTCAAAAATTTGGTTGGAAGAAGTATCTAAAACCCAAAGCCCCAAGACCCACAAAACCTACAAAAACACCATTACCATATACAAAGACACTGTGGGTGATCACCGCTTAACAGACTTTGACCGCGCCAAAAATATTAAATTCTTCACCGCCCTAACCCTGCACCCAGGCAAAACAAAAGACAGCACCATTGGCCCCGATACTCAAAACCAACACATGCGCCAATTACAGAATTTCCTGAACTGGGCTTATGATAATGAATACATAGAAAAGCGCTTCAATCTTAAAAAAGCCAAAGTGCCACAAAAGGATATGGAGACTTTCACGCCAGATGAAGTGCAACGCCTGGCCAAATACCTTGAAGAAAAATTCAACGAAAAAGCAGACCCACGCTTAACCAGGTTAAATAAAAATCTATACAGGGCATTCATGCTGGCCCGCCATACTCTGGTGAGGGTTGGCCATATCTGGTCGTTAAAGATTGAAAACATAGATTTAGAAGCGGGCTTCATTCGCTTCACTGAAAACCAGGAACTAGAGTGGAAACCCAAAGGAATGAAATGGCCAAACAAGCCCATTAATAAATCCCTAATGAAATTCCTAAAAGAAGATTTTGTCAACCGTGACCCTAGAGAGCGTTATTTTTTAGACAAAGGCAACGGCAACCCCTGGCACGCCACAAGCAACAACATGTCCAAACTCATGCGTGCGGCCTGCAATGAATTAGGACTTTCAAAAAAGGTTAAGCCATTCCACTGGGGTATTCGAGCAACCTATATAACCTGGCTATTAAATGAAGGCGTGCCCCCAGTCCAAGTGCAACACCTGGCCGACCACTCAGACCTAACAACAACAATGAAATACTTCAATACACGGAAGTCATCACAGCAAAGCGCTGTTGATTTATTAGGATAAGGATCAACCAAGCTTTAGAGAATGATGCCAAACAAAGGGCTGATAAAGCGGAAATTGAAAAAGAGAATACTGCCCGAATTTAAGCTCAAAGTTGAATTCGGGCTTGAATAAACGATGAATCTAATTCATAAAAGGACTAATTAAATTGTGTTAAGTGATCGTAAAGGAATTAATAGAAACGGGAGCAATATATATTTAGCAATCGTTGTTTTCCTAATTATAGCAATACCAACATTTATATATTCAGTAAATTTTATGGAATATGGTTTACCCAAAAAAACAATTCATTGGGGGCATTTTGGATCATATTTTGGAGGGGTAGTTGGACCATTCCTCACACTCATTACATTTTATTTTGTGATTAAACAGATAAATATTTCAGAAAAAAACTCAAGAATTCAAACTGATTTAATTGAAGTTTCTAGAAAGTCAGATGTGTTGATGTCTGAAATTAATTTCACTTACGATAGGTTGTATAAAAAATCTGAAGAAAAATTAGCTGCACCTATGGAGAATCTTGTCGTAATCATGAGTAGAACGCCTTCGAACAAACGCTGGGTTCATGAGTATTCCAATAAGATAACTACAATATATGAGGATGGTGATAAGGAACTTACTTCTTTACCCTGGATTGGTGCTGTTTCTTGGTTGTTAGAGCTTAGGGCAAAAAAAGGTACTCTTGAAATTAAAAGAATGTATAAATCGAATGAAATATCATATTCAGCTATTCATAGAACGATATCTGGAGAATTACTCAACTTAATTGTTTGCTGTAAACACCTGGCTGAAATTGATAAAGAAAGCTATGGCGCAATTAAAATTAAGCTAGCAACTTTTTCTCAGATATTTCATTTATATAATGATTTAGGTTTAATTGGAGAGGAGGTTCTATCTCTTCTGTATAAGTTGCAATCTCTAGAACTCTTGACAGATAGATTGGATGTGGATTTAAAGAAGCAGTTTTTTCAAGAAATGTCTGTGCTTAATCTAATTAAGGATAAGTCTAGTTTTACTGAAATGAACTTGGAGGAAATGCTGGTTGTAGATGGAAATAGTAAGCATGTAAAATACAGAGTGAGTATTTGTGATGAGGTTTTTGAGCGATATAAGGGGTGCTGGAAAAAAATGTAAAGGCGCGGGGTCTGGTCATGTTTTGTGCGTTTAAGGCAAAAGGCTAGACTGACACTCGCCCCTTGGCCGACAACCCAGACCTAACAACAGCAATGAAATATTTCAATACACGGAAGTCATCACAGCAAAGCGCTGCTGATTTATTAGGATAGTTATCATGCATCTAAACAAGCCTTCAATAATAATTAACAAGCCCAAAAGAACTCGTTTACATAGCTTTTTTATTAATTCAAAACTGTATTTAAAAATAATTAAGCAAGATACTAGCCTAATAAAACAAAATGAGATCAAAGAATCCCTAGTGGAGTTGCATTCCATTAATAATACTATGATAAGTGCATTACGGTTCATACAGCAGCATCAAAGATCTATCGACAACGGCCCCCAACAAGCAGGGGAAAAAAGATCGGATGCTGTTCTCCTCGACTTAAGGACGAGCCATCAACTCACTGATGAATTCATCAAGAAATACAGTGGACATGTAAACGAAATAAATTCCATTAATGAATTTAGAGAATCTGTTCAAAGTACAAATAAAGAATTGAGGCTTCACATCGAAAAAGAGTCTTTTGATAAATCCACCGACCTTAGACACAAACTAACCCTGACAGCCTTAAGAGTGTGTCAAATCCCCATTTTTATATTTGCCACCTACATTTCCATTTATGGCGTGGTTAAGCTTTTAGGTGAAAAGGACTTAGTTATACCCCGTGGCCTGATCTCAATTGTACCCAGTGGCCTAGAGCAAAATGCCCAAAAAATGGCCAAATCCCAAGAAAAGAGCGACAATAACAGCTCAGAGATCAGTGCAACGCCCTAAGCGGCCAAAAATACCAAAAGTGTCACAAATAGTGTCACACAGACAAATCTAAAGACCTCACCCCAGTAACCATGGGGCCCACCCCCATTTTCTTATAACGCCTCCTAAGCGGCTGCTCCAGGTTCGAGTCCTGGTGGGGAGACCATTTCCAGCTTTTTCAGTGTCCTAAAGCGTCCAACGCCGCCCAGCCTTTCTACATTATATGCTACATATACAGCATATAAAGCAAGTAAGTCGTCCAAAGCCGTCCAAAGAATTCTATAGACAGCCAGACCCGATTGGGGGTACGGTTGGGGGTACAGAAAAACGGTACCCCCATCACATGGCATTAACTGATACGGCGATCCGCCAGCTAAAAGCGAAAGATAGAAACTACAAACTGTCTGATGGTGAAGGATTAAACCTATTAATTCGCACTTCTGGTACCAGAAGCTGGCAGTGGAAATACCGCTTTCTTGGCAAGGAAAAAACGTTAAGTATTGGCTCATACCCTACCGTCAGCTTAAAGGAAGCGCGTAAGCGAAAGATTGAAGCACAGCTAATGCTCGGACAAAACATTGACCCCAGCGCACAAAAACAAGAAGACAAACGAGCCATAAAAAAACTGCATGACGGCAAGTTTAAAACCATTGCCAAACAATGGTATGAAAACAAGCTACCTAATTGGTCAGCTAAGTACGCCAAGAAAACGAACGAAACATTAAGTAACTGGGTCTACCCTCACCTGAATGAAATACCTGTGGCCCAAATCACCAGTCAGCACCTGCTTACAGTATTAAGACGCATGGAAAATTTCGGCATAGGGGAAACCACTCGTAAGGTTAAAGGGCTGCTCGAAAATATCTTTACCCTAGCTCTAGTTGAAGGGCACATAGATATCAATCCAGCCGTGGGCTTAGAAAAGGCTCTGAAAGCCGTTCCAAGAGTCAGCCACCAGCGCGCCCTTCCAATTGATAAGATTGGTGAATTTGTTTACAAGATAGAAAATGATTCAGGTCATGAAGTTATCAAGCTATCACTACTGCTGCTAATCTACACTAACGTCCGTACAAATGACGTTCGACTGGCCGAATGGCGAGATATCGACTTTAAAAGTAAGACGTGGACTATCCCTGCTGAAAAAATAAAAATGAGCAGGGCCCACAAGGTACCATTAAGTAAACAGTCCTTAGATACATTGAAGCAACTTAAGCAGCTAACTGGCCATCAAACCTGGATCTCAAAAAGTCCAAATACCATTGACAAGCCCATGTCAGAAAATGCACTTCTTAATCTAGTAAAGCGTATAAAAATGACGAAACATACAACTGTGCATGGATTAAGAGCAACGGCATCCACCTACCTGAATGACCAAGGTTACAGGGGTGACGTCATTGAAAAACAATTAGCCCACGAAGAAAATAATCAGGTTAGAAAGGCTTATAATCATGCCGAGTACTGGGATGAACGTATAGGAATGAGCCAGTTTTGGGCCGATCACATTACAAAAGAAAAAGGTAAATTTGTTTAATTAACGCTGAGACCAGCGTTTTAAATAGTTTTACTATGTATAAATTACTACAGCATTATCTGCCTTCCAGATCAAAACAGACTAAGCCCAAAGACAAGTAGCATCACCTTGCCGACGGTCTGGGTTTAATGCCACGAATAAGCCCTATTGCTCAAACTTTGTTGCTTAACTATTGCAGCCCTACCCAATTTAAGAGCAGGTTTCTGTCTACCAGTATCGCCAGAGCACTACTGGTTCAAGACATAGACCACAGAGGTTACAGAAAAGACCAAATCCGCCATTAAAATATTGCTATGAATACGCTCTAGATATTTACAACTCTCTTAAAGGTTCCGCATTTCCTGCATTAGAAAATCAGTCACTCGCAAGTTTTACTAATTCGCAATAATCACTCGCAAGTTTACTAATTCGCAATAATCACTCGCAACTTTTGCCAAATACAACAAGTATACAAAGCAGAGTCGGTAAGTATGGCATTAACATTTTTTAGCCCTAATTTGGCTGCTAGAATAATCATTAGCCGCTTTACCTCTATTACCCTTACCACCAACCTTCGCCATGTAAGAAAGACGTTTAAATGGCTTTATAAAGCTATTGGGGTCATCCCTAAAGGCAATGTAATAACAGTTCTTTGGGGTATAAGGCTTTGGCAGACCCCAGCCCTGCCAGATACGCTCAATAGCCTTAATAACAGCTGCAGGGTACCTCACTACATTTGCATCCAGTATCAAAGCGAAATGATAATGCTGTGATTGAGTGAGCATTTTAATATTTTCCCATTCTCTTACCCACATATACCCCATCCTCTTGAATTTATATTTCCTCATTAAAGTTTTTCTTAGCTTACGGATGAAGTTTGAAATTAAATCACTACTTGTCGAATAATTGTTAAGGTGAAGATCTGACCTGATGACTATAATTCGGCTATGGTAACTGAGCATATTATGCATTTGTTCATAGTTACGCCGTAAGATGACCTCATAATTACCCTCTTTGGGGTCCATAACAGGGTAAGCCTTACCATCAATACAGAATTCATCACCCTTAACTACCTTCTTCAATGAAGGTTACTAGTGGCTAACACTCCACACACCACTGTATTTAATGGAAAGGTAATACTAATTAAAACATTATTAATATTATGAAATACCGAGCTGTATTTAAGACAAAAATCCAGCGCATGCCCCTGCTGCACATAGGCTTTGAGGCATTTCCCCTTAAATAAATAGGGGTACAGTTTCAGAAATCTAAATGGGGTCATATCTCCCCACTTTTACTTAGCTCTTCGACTAATTTCAGGATGTCTTCTACACGCCAGGCTGTTGTCCGCGGGCCCAATTTTACAGATTGTGGAAAGCGACCAGATTTAACACCTGCCCACCATGTACTTTTGCCCACAGGAACAAGATTCAGTACTGACGGGAGGCGAATAAAGCCCGTTTGCGGCAGGGTAGATAAATAGGATTTATTAGGCATAGCAGCTCTCCTTCTTGGATGAGCTCATACCTTATGAAATGGTAATGGATGAATATAAGAGAAGTTACCTTCAATAAATCAAAGTAACTTCTCTAAGGGTGAAGCTTACGCAGAATTGATGGATTTATTGACCGTATCATCACTAACAGTACTTTTAAGTTCGACCAGATACAAAGCTTGTACGTACGTATGAAAATCTGGCCTAGAAGTATTGCTGCCTTCATTGAACTTGGAGGGTAAATTGGCCTGTAGTCGAGCCAAGCTCCTTATCGGATCTAGCTTCCACGCTTGCTCCTTTACTGGATTTAACTGTGAAAGCTCTGCTGATGCCTTCTCTACTTTTTCTTGAAATGGGGACAATACTTCTTCAGCGAACGTATTAGGAAACTTAAACTGCTGTAATGTTTCATACCCAAAATATCCGTAGTCCTGGTCAATTTGCTCCTTTACCGCTTCCAATGAAATGCCATCAAGATTATTCATATTTTCTATGACTAATAACAACCCTTTATTGATATTATTCAATACTTTCAAATGTCGTGGTTTACTAGCATCTTCCTGTAACTGCTTCAAAACTCGTGCGTTACGCACTATGGATTTGACTTTATCCCTATAAATGCCAGCGTCCATCTTATTAAATTTACAGGTAGAACGAGCATACCTATGAATTAACAGAGCTGACTTAAATATTATTGTGGAATCGGCATCAACGATGCCAGTTGGTGTTACTTTGTTTTTCATACTATCTCCCAAATAACGAAAATAACGGTTGAATCAAAGCCTTTAAAACCCAGCAGTTAAGTCGCCCCCCTGTATTTGCCACAAAAGAGTTAAATTATAGCGCCTACCCCAGTTGATAAGCCGCATGTATTCCTCACACCAACAAATCACCTCGGGAATACCTTTCCACCTTGCTGTATAGGCAGGGCTAAGCATTTTTTGACTCATGGCCCATATTTGGATATTTAAGCTATTGGCCTGCTTACTGCCTCTAACTGGACTCGGTAGCGCTAGAGGTCAGGCAGTCCCCTCGGGTTAAATCTTTGAGCTCCACCTCTTTCTTACCTAGACACCATTGCTATTGGTGATCGGTTTCGGCATTGACCGGGACCATGAGGGTAATAAAGGCCACCATTGATGGCCGCTTAACCTCAACTTTTCGTGGGTAACCTTGCGATATAACGCTACTGCCTCCGTACCTTGGCTACCTGACAGAAGACCATTGTGCCAGTTAAAGCCAGGACCAAAATAGTACCAATAACCGTTAATCTACAACACAACTTAGAAGAATAGGGGTTTACTTAGCCTGGCGGTGTTACCCGTGAAAAATAGACATACAAGTTAGAATCTCTAGCGAATCATGGACCTTGCCTCTATTCCCACCTCTATAACGAGACATTTACCTCTAGTTAAATGGCCAAATTCTCTATACCACTACAGTTAACCATTGAGCATGGAAATATAAACAAAAAGAGAGTTGGTGCGAATGGGGAGACTCGAACTCCCACGGGCTTGCGCCCACTAGCACCTGAAGCTAGTTAAGTATCGTTATAAAACAACGACTTAACCCACTTTTTCCGAATATAGGGCATTTTACAGCCCAGTGTTTATGGGGCCTTCTACCCACCCTAAACACTGTATATTCGGAAAATACCGGCACCCTGCTAGCAGGGTAATTCACACTCCTGATTGGCCGCCTTCATGTTCATCGTATACGTGCCGACTTGCATGCCAAGCTGAAAAGATTGCCCATCCTTTATTAGAAAATGACCTGCTTTTAATTCGCTCCAATGTATTGAAAATTGTCCGCTATCCGAGCTAATTAAAACGCCATTTTCGGTCATGGATACCACTTGATTATCGAACATTTCACATCCTGTTATTAAGTGATTTATTGAGACTGATCATTACTCTACCCTCATAATGGATTTGCGCAACAAGGCAAAATACGCCAACATTTATCGTAGAACAAATTCAATAAAGTTTATTTGACCCTATATGTGCCTATTTGGTCTATTCATCTAATTAGGCAGTGCTGTAGTTGATTTACCCTCTACTTTTGACTTGCGTTAATAAAAGGGGGCATTACAAAAAGAACCACCCATCCCCCGATCCAGTTTCTAGGCACCAGTTTCCAGATTCGTCCGTCATGGACCCCTATTCCTTAATCTGGGCTCTGGATTTCACGCATAAAAAAATCCCTTTCGGGTTCGTTTTATGTAGACGATTACTAAATTATTTTTTTATGATATTAATTTCCGAATGAATATATGTAATCCCCATCAGCAAATCACCTCAGGTATACCCTTCCACCTGTTGGTTTACGCAGGCCTTAACATTTTCTGACTCATGACCCAATGACCATAGGCCTGGCAGCGTCACTCATGAACTTTCCCACTACCTGGTATGCAAGGGCAGGCTGGCCACCGTAACCCGGGTTAAGCTCTTCGACTTTGATAATGCCAGTGCGTAGTTTGGCGGGGTCAGCTATCGGCACACGAGTAATCCAGTCCTGAGATTTCCCATCAACTTCCTGGTGGGCATAGCCCCACTGCCGGGAGCCTTGTTGTGCATGCTGGCCCTAAAAAATCTGCTGCTTCCAGATTACTTACTGCTAAGTGTTTCAGTGGCGTTAAATAATGCATTGGTTTACACGGTGACTCAGATTGAGTTCTGGCAGGTGCTGGTCGTAGAGGTGCTGGCGCTGTTAAATGCCTTCGAGCTGAACGCTAAGACGGCTTTATGGCTAGTTGTTGTCGGGCTAATTAGCCATGGCGCGGCACCCAGTCTCAGGGATTACAGGTTGGCCATGCCATTCGGTATTATAGTGTTCATGGTACTCTGGATGATCGGCGGGGACGCGGTGAATGGCCATATCATCATGGCGATGCAATTGGCCAGTGTCGCCATGCTGCTGCTTATTCTCCCCCTTGTCCAGTGGTCTGCCTTTATGGCCCTGGCCTATCAAATCCTCAAGGTGAGTGCCTAATATATATTGGTTTTTTCATTACAACCGCTAACAAAACAACAACACACCAATTGGCCCTATCGACTAAGCTATTTCTAGGTTGGGCAGTAAAATACAGGTATTAGATACACCGCCAATATTTACTGACGTAATTAAGTCCAGAATTTAAATTTCGGGCTAGGCTTGATATGCAGCATATTTAATCTTCATTATTAGGAACACTTTATGAACGTGATTAATACATTTCCAAGGCTCAAGTTATTCGGGGCAATATTAATAAGCACAACCCTAATGGGCTGTGTAATTGAAGAAGAGATAGCTGAAAATACTGATGCGGAAAACCAAGAACAGCTAGAACAAAACGACCAACCTGCAGATGGAGACACTTCTGGTTTTCAAACTTTAAGCGGTAAAGTAGCAATCGGTTACTTAGTTAATGCGATTGTATGCCTGGACATTAATGCAAACGGTGCATGTGATTTGGATGAACCTTCTGCAATAACTACAGTAGGTGGTGAGTTCGCTATTTCTGGCCTAACATCAAGCCAAGTTTCAGAGCATCCTTTATTGGTAGAAGTCAAAGCCGGTGAAACTTATGATGAAGACAATTCAGATCCGAGTATAAAAATTGGATCGTCATTCTCCCTCAGCGCACCAGCCAATTCTAAGTTCATCAGTCCGTTTACAACAATCCTTAAATTCAAAATGGATAGTGGGAAATCGTACTCTGCTTCTGTTGATGAACTAAAATCGATACTTGGTGTTCACTTTGATCCTAGTGTTGACTATTTAGCGGCACTGGCAAGTAATGAGCTTTCAGAAGAGGAGCGTGAAACCTATACCACAGCGGTTATTGTTTCGAAATTTATGGGGGGCACGCTTGCTGTCTTGACTAACGCGGGTGAAGTTCCTATGAGTTTTGCAGCCGCAGTAATGTATATTGAGCAAAATTTTCAACAGTTAATGGTGGTAGCCCTAGACGATTCAAGAGCAATAGATGGTGAAATACCTGAGCAAAACCCAGAAGACATACCAGACATTGTTAATCCAGAATGTGAATTGTGCGGCCTTTGGAATCTGGAATTTGAGGAGCATGATGGTAGTTTATTCGATATTTATATAGTCATCGATAGTATGAACGGTACGGCTAAGCAATTTATAAATATATATGCCGGTGGCCAAGATCAATGCGTACAGTCCACTCAGTCAATTTCTACAACAAACTTGGGAACAATATGGCGCTTGGCAGGTGAACACAATCCAGAAGGTTTACTTAGCTTGGTAACTAGTAATCAAGTCAAGTTTTTAATGGAAGATGAATCCTTGCTGTTTAACCGTGTTGATGCAATGGCAAATCCTTGTGGCGCTCTGTACGATCAAACTACTGATCCAGAATCACCTATTGAAGATCCAACCCTACCTTTAGAAGAGCCCAGTGTACCTGATGGGACTGATCAATACCCAATAGAAGGTGTTTGGATTGCTGAATATACAGATGGCCGTACCAATATTGCAGGAGCGTACATAGCTTATGAAAACGGAACGGGTATGTTTTTAGACGGCTTTGAATTGAACAATCCAAATTGCGAAGATTGGGAGATGGAATTCAACTGGTCTATAACCGAAGCATTAGTACTGACAATTGCGTACAACAACGTCGTTAATGGAGAACTTTCCCTTGAGGATGGGGAGCCCGAGACAGAAATTTTCACAATCTCGAATCCCTTACAAGACAGTGCGGATTTAACCGCCTTGTATTACGAAGAAGGTAGTCAGTTTAGTGCCGAAAACCCAGCTTCCTTTCATGTGACCCGTTCAGCATTGCTACCATCAGAAATCAAAGCGATGTGTACTAGCGGCTTCTAAAACTAGTAGGACAGCAAAAAATTGAAGGGGGGGGGTTAACACTTCCCTCTTTTTGAATGTGGCTTTTACAAATTGCTACCAAAGTCTATGCCTTTAACCACACAGCAACTTTAGACGCTAGCGGCCCCTGCTGTTAATGCTGTTAGGAACCGATAAAAGTACATGTTTGTAAGTGCCTTTGGATAACGTACGACCACGGAATGTACGACACCGTTGCATTTCAGCAACAGCAACTACATTGTCGGCAACCCGCTGTATTGGGTATCCCAAGACATTGCGACCTTGTATGGCGTTCCTTTCTGGTATTAAAACCCACTGATTAGACAAACCA
>Ga0209395_1001022_pt1 | contig 40340 bp, 33 predicted proteins | sample GOMGulsemesocosm_3_FD_184635 | JGI IMG/M metagenome (GOLD analysis project Ga0209395, IMG submission 184635) | Methane-oxidizing microbial communities from mesocosms in the Gulf of Mexico - GOM9D Gulf of Mexico (SPAdes) (version 2) | ecosystem: Environmental > Aquatic > Marine > Cold seeps...
TTGGCCGTGGCCAGCGTGAATTAATCATCGGTGACCGTCAAACTGGTAAGACTGCTATCGCAATCGACGCTATTATTGCTCAGAAAGATTCTGGCATTAAGAGTGTTTACGTAGCAATCGGCCAGAAAAACTCTACTATTTCGAACGTTGTTCGTAAATTAGAAGAGCATGGCGCGCTAGAAAACACCATCGTTGTTGTTGCATCTGCTGCTGAAGCTGCTGCACTACAATACCTAGCACCTTACTCAGGTTGTGCTATGGGTGAATACTTCCGTGACCGCGGTGAAGACGCACTGATCGTATATGATGATCTGACTAAGCAAGCTGTTGCTTACCGTCAAATTTCATTATTACTTCGTCGTCCTCCAGGTCGTGAAGCATACCCAGGTGACGTTTTCTATCTTCACAGTCGTCTACTTGAACGTGCATCTCGTGTAAACGCAGATTACGTTGAAAAGTTCACCAAAGGTGCTGTGAAAGGTAAGACTGGTTCTTTAACCGCTCTTCCTATCATCGAAACTCAAGCGGGTGATGTTTCAGCATTCGTACCTACTAACGTAATTTCGATTACCGATGGTCAGATCTTCTTAGAAACTGACTTGTTTAACTCAGGACTACGTCCTGCTGTTAACCCTGGTATTTCGGTATCTCGTGTTGGTGGTGCTGCTCAAACTAAAATCATCAAGAAACTTTCTGGCGGTATCCGTACTGCACTAGCTCAGTACCGTGAACTTGCAGCATTTGCTCAGTTCTCATCTGATCTAGATGACGCGACTCGCGCTCAATTAGAGCACGGTCAGCGCGTTACAGAGTTGATGAAGCAAAAGCAATACGCTCCGATGAATGTAGCAGAACAAGCTGTAGTTATTTTTGCCGCTGAAAAGGGCTTCCTACAAGAAGTTCCAATCAACAAAGTTGTTGATTTTGAAGCGTCTCTACTTTCTTACGCAAAAAGCGAAGGCAGCGAGCTACTAGCTCAAATCAACGTTAAAGGCGACTATAACGCTGATATCGAAGCTAGTCTTAAAGCTCTGCTTGAAAAATTTGCAGCAACTCAGACTTACTAAGTCGGTGATAGGTGTTGCTTGCAACACCTAACTAACTGGAGAGAGAAGAGATGGCTGGCGGAAAAGAGATAAAAACAAAGATCGCGAGTGTTAAAAACACTCAGAAGATCACTAGCGCAATGGAAATGGTTGCAGCAAGTAAGATGCGTCGTCTACAAGACCGCATGCACGCTTCGCGTCCATACGCCACTAACATGCGTAATGTGATTGGTCATATTGCTGAAGGCAGCTTGGAATATCGTCATCCTTATTTGGAAGAACGTGAAGTCAAGCGCATAGGTTACATTGTCATTTCAAGTGACCGTGGCCTGTGTGGCGGCTTAAACATTAACTTGTTTAAGAAAGTTGCTAAAGATGCTGCTGAGTGGACTACTAAAGGTGCTGAAGTTTCTTTTGCCCTAATTGGTAGTAAAGCAATCAGCTTCTTCAATAACTTTGGCAACGGTGATGTTGTCGCACAAACTTCTGGTTTGGGCGATAAGCCGAGCTTAAGCGAATTGATTGGCAGCGTTCAAGTAATGCTAAAAGCATATGACGATGGTAAATTGGACCGTTTATACGTAGTTAACAACAAGTTTGTTAACACTATGGTTCAAACCCCAACGATCGAACAACTACTACCTTTGCCTAAGCAAGAGGAAGGAACTGAGAAATCTCATCACTGGGATTACCTTTACGAACCAGACGCAAAAGAGCTACTTGATGTACTTCTTACGCGCTACGTAGAGTCTCAGGTTTATCAAGGTGTTGTGGAAAATGTAGCCTGTGAAATGGCCGCACGTATGATGGCGATGAAATCAGCCACCGACAACGCATCAGACTTGATCGACGACCTGCAACTTGTTTATAACAAAGCTCGTCAAGCAAGCATCACTCAAGAATTGGGTGAAATTGTAGCCGGCGCAGCAGCTGTTTAGGCATTGGTATAATAAACTTTGAGGAAAGATCATGAGTTTAGGTAATGTAGTCCAGGTAATCGGCGCTGTTGTGGATGTTGAATTCCCACAAGACTCGGTACCAAAGGTATATGACGCACTAAAAGTAACTAACGAAGGTTACCACTTAGTGTTAGAAGTTCAGCAGCAGCTGGGCGGTGGCGTAGTTCGTACTATCGCCATGGGTTCATCTGACGGTTTACGTCGTGGCCTGAATGTAGAAAACACCGGTCGTCCAATCATGGTTCCAGTGGGTACAAAAACCCTTGGCCGTATCATGAACGTACTTGGTGAGCCAATCGATGAGGCTGGTCCTATCGGTGAAGAAGAGCGTTGGGAAATCCACCGCGAAGCTCCTACTTATGAAGAGCAAGCTAACTCTAACGATTTGTTAGAAACTGGTATCAAAGTAATCGATCTAATTTGTCCATTCGCTAAGGGTGGTAAAGTTGGTTTATTCGGTGGTGCTGGTGTTGGTAAAACTGTAAACATGATGGAATTGATCCGTAACATCGCGATCGAGCACTCAGGTTACTCAGTATTTGCTGGTGTTGGTGAGCGTACTCGTGAGGGTAACGATTTCTACCACGAAATGAACGAATCTAACGTACTTGATAAAGTATCGTTGGTTTACGGTCAGATGAACGAGCCTCCAGGAAACCGTTTACGCGTAGCGTTAACTGGTTTGACTATGGCTGAAAAGTTCCGTGATGATGGTCTAGATGTATTATTGTTTATCGATAACATCTACCGTTACACACTAGCTGGAACAGAAGTATCTGCACTTCTTGGCCGTATGCCATCAGCAGTAGGCTACCAGCCTACGCTTGCTGAAGAAATGGGTGTATTGCAAGAGCGTATCACTTCTACTAAGAAGGGTTCTATCACTTCAATCCAAGCGGTATACGTACCAGCAGATGATTTGACCGATCCGTCTCCAGCAACGACCTTTGCTCACTTAGATGCAACTGTTGTACTTTCTCGTGACATCGCTTCTCGTGGTATTTACCCGGCAATCGATCCACTAGACTCTACTTCACGTCAACTTGATCCACTAGTTGTTGGTCAAGAGCACTATGACATTGCACAGGCTGTTCAAAACAACCTGCAACGTTATAAAGAGCTTAAAGACATCATCGCGATTCTAGGTATGGATGAGCTATCTGAAGAAGATAAGCAAACCGTAACTCGTGCGCGTAAAGTTGAGCGTTTCCTATCTCAACCTTTCTTCGTAGCTGAAATCTTTACCGGTGCACCTGGTAAATATGTTTCACTAAAAGATACTATCGCTGGATTCAAAGGCATTCTTGCTGGCGAATACGACAACCTACCAGAACAAGCGTTCTACATGGTTGGTGGTATCGACGAAGCAATTGAGAAAGCAAACAAGCTTTAATCGCTTAGGAGGCAACTATGGCTGCTATGACTGTACATCTTGATGTGGTGAGCGCAGAAGAGCAAATCTTCTCTGGTCGCGTTGAATCTGTTCAAGTTTCTGGTGAAGCGGGTGAGTTAGGCATTATGCCTGGTCACGCACCACTATTAACGAGCATCAAGCCTGGCATGGTACGCCTAGTTAAACAGAACGGCGAGGAAGAGATTATCTTCCTTTCTGGCGGTATTCTTGAGGTTCAACCTTCGACAGTTAACATCCTTGCTGATGTAGCTATTCGTGGTGGTGACCTTGATGAGAACGCAGCTGTTGAAGCTAAGCGTCTTGCAGAAGAAAACATTAACAACCTTGGTAGTGACATGGACTACGCAGAGGCAGCTAAGCAATTAGCAAACGCCGTTGCTCAGCTACGTGTTCTAGAAATGGTTCGTAAAAAGGGTCGTTAGACTCTTTTTGTTAATGATTGAAAAAAAGCGCCTTAGGGCGCTTTTTTTGTGGCTGATTTGTCTGAAAACTGGCAATGAGGCCAATGATTTGATTAAATGGCTCATATTAAATATAAGTACAGATATACCGTCACTTTATTAAACCATCAGTGCAACGCACGCAGACAGGAAGTGTTATAAAGCATGAATAATATCGACGTAGAAATTAAAAGTTTCGGCAAGATTAAACAAGCAAAGCTCTCCTTAAAGCCGTTCACGGTGATTGCAGGCAAAAACGCCTCAGGAAAAAGCTTTATAACTCGCGCGTTGTATAGTGTTTTTAGTTCTTTAAATAAGGATCATCTTTCTATTGAGGTGGATCTGCCAGTAAGACGGATTAAACATTGCCTTTTAATGGCTAGAGTGTTTACTAACGCCCCGAGTCGAGTTGTTAGCGAATCTCTTGAGTCTATCACTGGTTTGTTTGATGGTATGGCGACTAGGTTAGCAGAAGTTTTTCATCAAAGTACCTTTGCTGAACAGCTAGTTCAAACCGATATGCTAATGGCTGAAATTCTATTTTTTAAAAATGAATGTCAGACACTATCTAATGATATTGGTTCTGTAAAAAAATATGGGGCACTCAAAAAATACTTCTCAGTTATGAGCAGTGAAACTAAAAAACTAGAAACCTTAATTAAAAATCCAAAGGCATCACTCGCTGAATCACTAGGAAGGCAATTAGAGCATTCATTGTTTAGTAATTTTCAAGTGGCAAACTTGGGAAAATTAAAAAACAACTCAAGCACTAAGAACGACGAGGTGATTTTTAATTTTGGCCAAAAAATTGGTGAAATTAAATTGGTAGAGAAAGGCGTTAACTTCGAACTTGAAACAGCAGGAATTGATAAGTTTCAACGAATCGAAAATGTCGTTTATCTAGAGTCCCCAGTTTATTGGAAAATTAAAGATGTTTTAAAGGACTGGGTTAAGAGCAGAGAAAACCCTCAACTGCGCCGCCAATTAAAGCATCAGAAAAATGAACTAAAGAAAATTCCGGATTACATTCTAGATACCTTTACGTTGTTAGATACACCAATGATTAATAATCAGAGTTTCCCTGAACTTGAAAAGCTAGCGATCGACATTAAGCAATGTATTGGTGGGGGGATTAATATATCAGAAGGAGGGGAGCTGAAATTTACCAATCAAAATGAAAAGGGTGAAAATCACTCTGTCGATTTGCATCAATCAGCAACAGGTTCAATTTCTTTAGGGATTATTTCTCTATTGCTTGAGAAAAAAATCATTGTTCCCAACAGCGTGTTAATTATCGATGAGCCAGAGGTAAACCTACACCCGGCATGGCAACAAGTGATGATTCAGGTACTCTATAAACTCAGCCTAGCAGGTGTACGGATTGTGATGGCGAGTCACAGTTACGACATGATGGAAAGTATCGAGAAGATGATGGATATGCATGAAAAAACAGGTGATGTCGGCGAGCACTTTTCCATTGTTCAGTTAGAAGATGGTCAAACGATTAATGAAGATAAGCCAGTGTTTAAAAAGCTCAGTGCGGTTAAAGCTGATTTAGGCATGCCTTTATTCGATTTGTTTTCTAGCTAAATAGGGATATTTTTGTGACATTGGATATCGGCCAGCACTTTGAAGTAATGGACCACGAGGTTAGTGGATTGGACTACGAACTATCAGTCGAGGGTTATAGAGTTGATGGTGATAACGGCATAAGGAAGGTTGTTGGCGTCAATAAAGGAAAGGTGATTGATTACTTTATGCTAAAACGGAGTCGTTGTATTTTTGTCGAGTTTAGCGATTTGGTTCAAGGGAAAGTAGATATATTAAAACGGGAAAAAGAAATTAATGACTGGGATGATGGTGTAGACAAAAATATATTTAAAAAGCTTATTAAAAATGCTGCTCGTGATGAGATGGCCAGTAAGTTTAAAGATTCCAGAAATATCTTTGCGAAAATTCCGAACAAGTATGTGCAATACCCCTCCGAGTTTGCAGAGCAAGGTGCTAAAACTTTTTTTATTATTCATGCTCCTATTTGTGAACAACTTCCTGATTCTGATAAAGTTGCCATTACTAAATATTTAAGGCTTTTGGAAGATCGTGTTTCTGCCTGTTTAGAAGATGAAATATGCGATAGAGTAAAACTAATGTTGTTGGATGTTTTCGAGCGAGAATACGCCGCGCCTTAGGCTTTGACAATGTTTTTGATGTCAGGTATTTTGGCAATGATAATATTGTTAATTGTGTTTTACCGATCATTCGAGGGTACAATTGGGTTGAAAGCTATCCCGTGTTGTTCTATTTTGTACCACTACCACTACCACTACCACTACCACTACCACTACCACTACCACTACCACTACCACTACCACTACCACTACCACTAAAGGCGCGGCGCCATAATTTCCTGATAACGTCCATCTTGTACTACTTGCTGATAGGCCTGCTGAACCCTCTTGACGATAGCTGGTGCTGTTTGTTGGCTCAACGCGATATAGCTAGTGGTGGATATTTCGGGGATATCAAGTATTGGCACCAGCAGGTGCGGATCAATGTTAAGGGAGGCAAGGTTTTTCACCAGACTGTTCTCGCTTAACACTATGAGATCACTTCGGTGGGCCAGTAACAATTTTAACTCTTGTTCAATGCCGCCAGCATAGGCCAACTTGGCGAAGCTCTGCTGTTGCAGGTAATGCGAGATGATGCCACCTCGATTGGCGCTAACGATATAGTGTTTGAGATCGGTTAGTTGGTCCGCCACAACATCAGGACGAGACCTTAAACGATAAAACTTATAGTTGAGGGCAAGGATCTTGCCAACCCAATGGAACCGATGTTCTCTATCCTTGGTTCTGGAGAGCGCATAGATAAGGGTGTTTGGTTGGGTTGTTGCGTAGCGATATGAGCGCGCCCAAGGGTAAAGATTAATGCTGTAGGTTAGCTTTGCAGTTGCCATTACTTCTTTGACCAAGTCGGTGCCAACGCCCTTAACGACATTATTTTCTAAGCAGGCAAATGAGCTCGCTTCGGTAACAATCATCATGTCCACTGAGTCTTTGGTATGGGCATTAAATGCGCTGGCCAACAACACCAAAGTAGCTATTAAATTTTGGTACATCAGTTATCTCCGTTGTGCAAAGCGCATGCTAATGCGCTTAGTTAAGAGCAAGGTACTGGTATCATTGTAGAGTGTTTTATTTGGTGTCGCCATTTAATTACGTTCATTGGATGTTGAGCGACATTGTTGGCGAAGCGTGCGGTGGCGTGTGTTGGTTTATTTTCTTAAATAGTGTACAACAGACTACCTAACTAGAATCTCTACGGTAGAACCCACGTGAAAATAATTAAGCTCGGTCTGTTGTTATCGCTTCCCTTGCAATTGGCCTGTTCGCCAACGCAAGATCCCCCGCAAATTAAGTCTGACATAAAACCGCAGGTTGTCGCGATGGTGGTGACCGCTAATCCCCTTGCAACCGCAGCGGGAGAGGCCATTTTAAAGCGCGGTGGCAGTGCCGTTGATGCGGCAGTAGCTATTGAATCGGTACTGAGTTTAGTTGAACCACAAAGCTCAGGCTTGGGCGGTGGTGGCTACATGGTTCACTATGATGCGGCGACCAAAAAGATTGTCGCCTACGATGGACGCGAAACTGCACCGGCTGGCGCAACGCCAGACATGTTTTTACAAGACGGTAAACCACTTGGTTATATCGATGCTAAAAATAGCGGTTTATCGGTCGGTGTTCCTGGCATGGTGTCGATGTTGGCGCTAGCGCATCGCGATTATGGCCATCTACCGTGGCCATCTCTGTTTGATGAATCGGTTAAACATGCCCAGAATGGTTTTGCTATTTCACCGCGTTTACATGGTATGTTGTCTGGCTTTAAGAAATATATTCCAGCGACTTTAGATCAGGGTCCCATCAATGCTTATCGCTATTTCTACGGCGAACAAGGCCTAACGCCAGACGTTGGCGACTTACTTAAGAATCCTGAATATGCCAAAACGCTGCGCTTGATCGCGCAAGATCCGGCTAATTTTTATCGCGGCGAACTTGCTAAGGCCATCGTTGACGCGGTTAGCCGTGAGCCCCGCGCTGGTTCGTTATCAATGGACGATATCGCCAAATACCGTGCTAACCGGTTCGATGCGTTGTGTAGCGATTATCGTGAGTATCAGCTGTGCGGTCCACCACCTTCGTCATCATGGCTAGCTGTCGCTATGACCATGGGTGTCATTGAGCACAGCGATGGTTTTTCTGCCCAAGGCGCGAAAGATCCTAAAAATTGGGCTTTATTTGCCGATGCACTACGCATTGCCTATAGCGATCGCGATAAGTTTGTCGCCGATCCTACCTTTGTTAACGTGCCAGTCAATGGCCTAATAAACCCTGACTACTTAAAAAAACGCGCAAAATTAATCAACCAAAATAATCCTCCTGAGGTTTTTAATGCCGGTGACCCGTGGTCATTTGAAGCCACTAAGCAGGTGAGTCGTGTTGGTTTTGACAGGGCAGAAGATTTGCCTAGCACTACTCATTTTGTGGTTATCGATCATCAAGGGAATGTTGTGTCAATGACGGCCAGTGTTGAAAGTATCTTTGGCAGTACTCGAATGGCTGGCGGCATGTTCCTCAATAATCAATTGACCGATTTTTCAAAAATATCTCATGATAATCAAGGACTGCCTATTGCTAACGCTGTTGTACCTTTAAAGAGACCGCGTTCATCGATGTCGCCGACTATTGTATTAGATAAAGAGAGTAACTTTGTGATGGCAACCGGCTCGCCTGGTGGCAACTCTATTATTGCCTATACCGCGAAAACTTTAATTGGTGTGTTGGATTGGGGGCTTAGCCCGCAACAAGCGATCAATCTGCCGAACATGGTGGCACGCGGAAAGTCGGTGCGTATTGAGCAGACCACATTATTGCCACAGCTTACTCAGCAGCTGCGAGGATTAGGCTTTGATGTTAAAGCGAGTAAAGGAGAAAACTCTGGATTGAGCATCATCCTTAAGCACGCCAACGGTAAGCTTGAAGGGGGCGTCGATTTGCGCAGAGAAGGCGTTATTGCAGTCATTGAGCAATAGTGCAATTAGCTGCTTAATCTTATGCACATCATCTCCCGCGTTAATAATCCCTAAACCATTAGCCGCTAATTCGACATGGCCAGTGACCGTTGATAGCGCAAGGTCAAGTGGCACATCGTGCGGCTGTGAAACTCCTGTTTCGTCGGTATTGCATAACAGTCGGGTTTATTGTGCTGGTAGCCGATGAGCTTGTGTCCGGCTAGGTCATCAGGGTTAGCGGGCGGTGACCTATCTGGTGTGTGACTCTATCTATGCACCTATCGTCTTGCATGTACTATTTGATGTCTACGGCGGCGTGCTTGCTTATATTGTGCTGAGTAGAAATAAACAGACACTGGCTAGCACATAAAATTTAGTTTTACCTTTTGTCATTTACTCAGTGGATATTCTGGTTTTTGTGCCGATAGCCACCATATTAAGCCGAGGTTTAGTTTAGCTGATTATAGTGAGGGTGTTTTTTAAACAATAATAACTCAGCAAAGGGAATTAAACATGGCTTATAAAATATCAGAAATTGAAGGTATCGGTGAGGTAACAGCAGAGAAACTGGCTAAAGCGGGGATTAAAACTACCGAAGATTTACTTGCACAATGTTGCGCTAAAAAAGGCCGCTGCTGCGCGGCTGATGCAACAGGTTGCTCGGAAGGTCAAATTTTAAAGTGGACCAACATGGCTGATCTCATGCGCATATCTGGTGTCGGTGGTGAGTTTGCTGAACTACTAAAAGCGACAGGCGTCGATACCGTCAAGGAATTTAGAAACCGTAATGCCGACAATCTAGCCGTTGCGATGAAAGAGAAGAATGATGAAAAGCGCCTTACCCGTACCGTCCCAAGCAGTTCGATGTTACAGAAGTGGATTGATCAGGCTAAAACAATGGATCCTGTGATCACCCATTAGTTCATCCTGCGGCACTGCTGGTCTGACCGAGAGGGCGGCTCTGCTAGTGGCGCATCCACGCACGATTAACACGAGAGGTATTAATTATGGATTTCATGAAGATGGGCGTGTCTTTATTAACCGAGCATTTCGGTGGTGATGTGTCTGACGAGCAAGCCGATTCAGCACTATCAGGATTAATCGGTGATGGTGATGGCGGCATCGATATCGCTGGCTTAATTGAAAAATTTACTAGTGGTGGCGGCTTAGGCGATATGGTTGGTTCATGGTTAGGGGATGGCGAAAACGAAGGCGTCGACCCGACGCAGCTACTCGAGATGTTTGGCGGCGACAAGATTGCTGAATTTGCGAGTAATCTTGGCGTCGATCAAGAAAGTGCCACCCAAGGCCTTAGTGATATATTGCCTCAGCTTTTAGATCAAGGCAGTGCTGGCGGTGACTTGTTAGAAAGCGTTGGCGGGCTAGATAGCGTATTCGACTTCGTGAAGAAACTGTTCTAATCACCTGTTGGGCTAGGTGACTCTTGGTCACCTAGCCCGTGTTGTTATTTCATTTCCCAAATTTGCCACATCGGCAGCTTATATTGCCTAGCCAGTTTCATCGCCTGCGCTTGGTGTTTCGCCGCTAATGCTGATTGGTTTAACCCAGTGAGCGCTAACGAATACTGATGATGCCACAAGGCGATTTTGTCCCCGCCTTTGTGCTTAACGGCGTCGAGTATATCTTTGGCTTGTTGTGGCTGCTTGGTGGTATTTAAACCCTTCGCCAGATAGTTGGTGATCATCACCAATGAGTCCGGAAGCTCTTTTTCGACTAGGCTTAATATTTGTTTGATCTGATCCGTTTGTTTGGTGCCAAAGACATAATGAGCGAATTTATAGCCCTGTAACCACTCGATTCTAAATCCATTGTAGTCTTGTTGTCGCTGCTTAAAGCTGGCGATCACCGCTTGGTAATCTTGGTGTTGCTTTAGCTGATAAATATCCTGATAAAAACCGTCATATAAGAACGTTAGCGCGTCGTGCATCGCTGGTAGCGCGGTACTAAAGTGATTCTCTTGCGGATAATGCTGGAACTGCCAATTCCAGTCGTTAAGCGCTAACGCTTTAAGATTATCACGTAGCTTAGTCACCCCCATGCCTTCTTCATTGGCAACGGACAAAAATAGCGGAGGTCGCTGTCCTTGGTAATCTTTTATACATTTAGCGATAGATTTTGTGGCCGAATATTTATCGACCCAATAACTAGGGCTCATGGCGAAAAAGGCATTAAATGGCGTGTCGTTTTGGCACATGGTGTAGGTGGTAAATAAGCCGCCAAGTGAGTAACCAGACATGATGCGATTACCATTGCTGCGGTATTTTTTATCGACTAGCGGCACTAGTTCATCTTTAATATAGCGATAATAATTAGCCGCGCCACCAAAGTCTTTCTCACCGTCGACCGACCATGTATTTTGCAGCACGTAATCATCATTGCCTTGATTGGCTATGCCCACCACAATCATTGGCGGGATCTTGCCCATTCTCGCCATGTTATTGGCGACCATCGCGACATGCTGAAACTGAAAATCACTGTCGATAACATAAAGCGTGGCGTAGGCTTGGCTACTTTCGTGATAATTCTCGGGTAATGACACCATATAGCGACGTTGTTGACTTAATACGCTGGACTGTATTGAGTGGGTGTAACCGCTAATAATAGGCGTTGCGTTTTCGGGTGATGCCGCTGTAACCATGTTGGTCAATAGCAGTCCACAACAGAATAAAATTCGCTTAAAACACATTAAAAATCCTTAGTAATATTGAGTATGGCTAGGGTGATTTTAGCGTGATAAGTGGTGCTAGTAAATTGCTCCAGTAGGGGTCACAACTGGCGTTACAGGTTTGCGCTTTAGCAGCCTTGAGAATTTGGCGGTAGTCGGCATACATCACCACGGTAATGCGTTCTACTTTATCTTGATCGACTGATTGCATTGCAACTGGCTGTGACTCTGGCAATGCGGACTCCTGTGATGCGCTGTTTGTTTTTGGCTGTACCATCGCATCAATTTCTGTCATTTTGATCTTTGCATCTAGCGTATTTTTACGGGCGGCGCGCTTAAACCATTTGCGTGCTCTGGTTAAATCTTGTTTAAGATACAGGCCATGCATCAAGAAATAGCCTAATTGATACTGCGCGCCCGGTTCACCAGCTTTTGCAGCCTTATATAGGTATCTGGTAGCAGCTTCGACATTTACCTTAGTGCCTTGGCCGCGATAGTACATAATCGCCAATGAGAAATCTGCTAAAGAAGATCCCTGCTGTGCATACTTGCGAAAGAAGTTAAATTCACTCTTACAGTCACTCTCACACAGTTGCTCAAGCGAGGTAGCGTTTGTATTGTTGACTAAAGCGATGCTGGCCGTGAGCCCAATTAAAATGAAAACTATTGATTTATACATTATGTTGATTCCTTTTTAACAGCGTGGTTTGTTCCATCGTTCTGGCAGTTTTTTATCGGTTATCGACCCTTCAAAGCCTTGGTTTAATTCGCTGCCCATGGTCTTAAACTGGCAGCTTCCCTTACCAATTTTATCGATAGCCTTTGGCGCCTTAGCTTTTACACTGATTATTTCGATGTTGGGGTCTCGGGTTAAAATTTTGAGATTCGATTGTGATTTTGACGACACGCTTGACGCGCGTTTGTTGGTTGTATCATTGTTGAGCCACACATAGAGCACACCTTCTTGAGCTTTAGATCTTATTGAATATTGATGGTCGTCTTCTAAACGTACCCGCATCGCATGAAGAGAGTAAGCCACCTGGCTATTATCTTTTTCATCGGCTTCAAACCCTTCGATATAAAAGATATGTGAGCCAGCCAATATTGGCTTGTTTTTGTACTGCTTGCCATCAATGCCAACTAGGCTGAAGAACTTCTCGTGGGGTGTTTGTTGTTGTAGATTGTGTATTTTTATCGATGACTGACTTGGCGTGTTAGCACACGAGGCGAGAAAAACACAAAAAATAATGAGAACAATTCTTTTCATAAATACTTCCATGTGAAGTGTGTTGGTTAAATAATATCGCGAGCTAAACTATAACTGAGCATAATTGGTTTGTAAATGTGGGCTAAAGATGATGGGTTTTGTGTTAAACAACATTATGTTAGATTGTTTCGGTTAAATAATGTATCACAATAAAAAGTACTGACTAAATAAGGATGACCATGAAATTACCTAAACCCTTTATCGGCGCGGCGCTAATCTTGGCGGCCAACAATGCGCATGCGACCGGCATCGATTTTACCTTAGCAACGGGTTTTCCTTTCGTTGCGGTTGTTGAAGGCTCTATGCCGAGCGACAATAACAATCGCCGCTGGTTTGCCAATTATAAGGTTGGCTTAGATGATGGTTTTTCAGTTGGCGTCGAGCAGGTGGTTGGTCAAGGAAATACGCATGCTGTGGGTGTAGTCGTTGGCGCGTTAGGTATGCACAGCAATAAACGTGATTGTCAGCAAAGCAGCGAAACTAGCGGCGATTTAACCACTGACTTAGTCGATGGTGTATTGGGTCAAGTTTTTTGCGCTATTGGCAATGCGTTTAGCGACGAAACAACCAATGGACTGGGGCTGTCATACAGCTATCATTTCAACGGGCTTAACAATGCTGGTTGGCGTATTCGGCTGGAAGGAGGCTATGGCAAAGGCTCCCGCAGCGATAAAAAGCGTGGCGATGGCAGCGTGATGATCAGCTATCAGTTTTAGAGGATAAGACAAACAATAAAAAAGCCGCAAATTTTGCGGCTTTTTGCGTTATTAATCTAACGGTTATTTGAATATGTCTTTAATCGGCATGATTTCAAGGTTGTTCGCTGGAATGTTTAGCTTGTAGTCTTGAATGATCTTATCATCATTTAATAACGCTGCTGGCTTGTCGCTGTTATATTGCAGTGTCGAACGTGATTCACTTAAGATACGCTTCTTCATGTCTTTAGCATCACCAGAGATAAATACATACTGGATGTTATCTGTTTGCAGGTTCTGTTTAATCACGCGGTTAACATCGGCTAAGCTCAGGCCAGCAAGTTGCTTGCGCACGTAGCTAACGAATTCTTCGGTATCATAAAATTCGCTATCCAATGCGTAACCTAGTTGCTTGTCTTGGCTCGATACCATCTGTGGTACATAGTTGGTTAAGAAATTACGGGTCGCCGCAAAGTCTTTCTCCGTCATGCCATTTTTAATCAACTTGTCTAATTCAAACAGCGCCGCACGGGTTGCAAAGTGCGCGTCATTGTTCGAGCGTAATGGACGTAACCACACCTGAAAAATTTGGCTAGAGCGACCTAAGTTAGCATCCGGTTTGGTTTGCGAGCTGCCACGTGGAAAATACTCAATATAAGCATAATCACCGTAGTTCATCCCGCGTTGTTGGCGGATCTGCTGATATAGGTAGCTGTTCGAGCTGCGGTGTTCGCCAAAGTACGAGCGCACTAGCCATAACGCTGCCCAATCTTTATCGCTACGCAGAGTATCTATAGGGAAACCAAATGATACGGCGGTCGATTGCGCTTGTTTTTGCACGACAGTCACATGGTGACCATTTAATGTCGGCGCTTTAGCAATCGATAGGCGTTTCTCGCTGCCCACAGGTAGCTGGGCCAAATCATTAATCAGTGCCGACTTAACCGAGGCAGGCATGGCACCGGTGAGCCCAAGATTAAGCTTGGCTTGAGTGAGCTGCGCCTTATAGAATGCCTTAACATCGTCGAGGGTGATGCTGGCTAAGTCTGAAAGATCACCATAGTTATAGTTTTCATAGCTATGTCCTTGATAGAGTTTGCTATAAAGCACTTCTTTACCAAGTTCTTCATCGTTAGAGGCCTTGATGCCCGACTTGATGCCATCGATAAGCTCTTTCTTTAAGCGCTTAAAGTCGTCTTCACGCCAACCCGGATTAAGCAGTTGGTCGCTTACCAAGGCATACCATGCATCGGCATTGTCTTTGTGCACGCGGCCGCTAAATGAAATCATTTCTTTATCTAGCTGTGACCAAAAACTACCAGCAAGCGGATATAGCCCCTGCTTGATCTCTTGATAAGAACGGGTTTGCGATCCGCCTTGGGTTAGCATGCTGGCCATCAATGCGGCGGTGCCTTTTTTACCGACAGGATCGGCGGCAGAGCCGGTGTAGAACAGTACATTAATATCGATAAGTGGCGAGTCATTGCTCTTATCCAAGATATTAAATGCAACATCGCTAGCGGTTTTTAGTTGCTGCTTCTTGGTGAGGCGAGCCACTGATTCGCTAAGGCTCACTTCTTGCTCGAAGCCTGCGATGTCTTTGAGCGCCGACATGGTGACCGTGGTACGGTTATTGTCGATCATATACTTGTTAGCTGCATTCTTAATATCTTGCGGGCTAATGTTGTCAAAACTCTGATAAAGCTGGTTAATTTGCTCTGGGTCGCGGGTGAAATGCATGTAAGAAGCAAGTGTTCCTGCGATAGCTTCTGACGAGTCGAGACTATTTACAAAGCTGTACTTTAGGTTTGACTTAAGATTGTTAAGTTTTTTCGCATCGACTAAATCTACACGTGCCTGAGCGTAAGTGCGGTTAATCGCATCGCGTACCACGTTTAAGTCTTTAGCGTCCTCAACCTTAACAAAGACATGGCGCAGGCCAGCATCTTTAGTTTCTGGGTTGTAGCTGAACATTTGACTGGCGATTTGTTTATCGACCACTAACTCTTGATAAAGCGCTGAGTTACTTGAAAAGTATAGCTCCGATAGCAGGTCTAACGCGGCGCGAACTTTATCTGCTGGCTGCCATGAAGAACCTTTAAATGACACCAATAACCAATGACCCGGTAGGTCGCTATTGATTTCATGTTGGTAACGCGGTGCTTGCTGCGCTGGCTCTTGCGGCACAATCGATTCGAATGTACCACGTTGCCAGTTGCCCCAATGCTTTTTCACCATAGCCATGGTTTTAGCAGGGTCGACATCGCCCACAATGACTAACGAAACATATTCTGGCTTATAGAAACGCTCGAAGAAGGTTTTGCCGTAGGCTATTTGATTGGGCATCGCTTCGATATCTTCGAAGAAACCCATCGTGGTGTGCTTGTAGGTGTGGCTGTCGAAGGCTTTTTCGCGCACGGCCGAAAGGAGCTTGCGAACTGGGTTGGCGTTGTTTTTTAAGTATTCGCCTTTTACCGTTAATGCTTCGGTCTTAAATTGTGCCTCTGAGTAGGTCAGATCTTTAAAGTGATCTGCCTGAATCTCAAGAACTTTATCAATATGTTCTTTCGAGAAGTCGAGATGGTAGTTGGTGTAATCATTGGTGGTATAAGCACCGTTATCAACACCAGCATTCTTGAAAATATCGGCATAAACGGTTTGCGGATACTTCTTAGAACCTTTAAACATCATGTGCTCAAAGAAATGCGCGAAGCCGGTCTTGCCTTGTTCTACTTCGTTACGCGAGCCTGTAGAAACTGGAATTTGGATGGACACCAAATCAGGATAATCGGTCTTTACGATCATCACTTTTAGGCCGTTATCGAGCTCTTCGAGCAAGTAGTTTTGGCTAAACACTTTGTTTTTACTGGTGCTTGTCGTTTGGGCTGATGTTGGTTGATTATTATTGTCGCTAACACTAACGCAGGCACTTAGGGCCAGTGCAGTAGCAACGGCTACCGCTAATTGTTTCATTCTCATTTTATCTCTCCATAATTTACCTAGAGATTATGCGTAAGCGCTTGGCCATTTACTAGTTGTTGGGGTCAAAGCCAGCGCTATTTAAGCCAAAAGAGTGTAACAGGATGTAGACAGTGTCATTTATATCTCTGTCACCTCAAAATAGAGATAGCAATGATCTGAAAATTGTTCAATCCAGCTGTCTTGCTCGGCGATAGAGTTTTGATCAACCCAGCCCCGCACATCGACTTCCGACTGACCGGCAACAAAGCTATTTTGTGATTGATTGAGCGCCCGTTTATTGGGCCATGTCGAGGCCGTTAAATGGGTAGATAAGATGACATGGTCAAGGTTTGATGGCGCATATCGACTGCCTGAACCATTGGACCAAGTATTTTGTGTTGATTTGCTCAGTCGCCGCATACTGACCGACTTTCTCGCGATATCTTTGTCCAATTTGTCTAATTCAGCGCTGGCGGGGATATCGTGTTTTGTGCCGCGGTAGTTCATGCCCATGGTATTGAAATCTCCGAGTGCAATGAAGTTGGCCGGTTTATTGTTGTTTGCTTTATCCAATTTTTTCTTGAGCTTAGTGATGCGTTCAAATTGGTCATCGCGGATGCCCAAACCAATGGGCTTTGTGAGACTTTTTAAGTGTAAAAACAATAAGGTGTAGTCATTATCATTAATTCTTAACGACAGCAGCGCGCCCGGCCTGAGCCACGAATTACCGGACTTAAAGCTCACCCGTTGACTAAAAAATGCGGTTAAGCCACTTTTCACCGCTACCAAGATCTCTTGGGTCTGCCGCCCTTCGGTAATATGAAAGGTGTAATTTGGCATCTTGGTGACTAAACTTTGATAAACGGTTTTACCTTCGACTTCGTATAGCGCAAAAATATCTGGGTCTTCACGGTGCAACGTATTCACGATACGGGCGATGCGATTAGGCCGCTTGCCCTTAAGGTGTTCGATGTTCCATGAAAGGACTGAGAATGCTTTTGACATAGCAACAACTCCCGACTACTCCTGTGGAATACAAACCATAGTACACCGATGGGGTTAACGCATTTTTGTTGCTAGTATTAATACGATAAGTTCGTAGTGAGCGATAGATTAAAGGAATTAACGGCATGAAACGGGTCATTGTACTTGGTGGGTATGGAAATTTTGGTAAACGAATTGTCGAAAACCTTGCAACCATTGAAGGTATTGTAGTGACAGTGGCGGGGAGGGAACTGGGCAAGGCGCAGGCGTTGCTTAACGATATTAAGCGTGGTGCGGCAGCGCAGCTTGAGGCGATTGAATTAAACTATTTGGCGGATGACTTTACAACGAACTTATGCAGGCTTAAGCCTTTTATCGTTATCCATACTTGTGGCCCATTTCAGGGACAGGACTATCGCGTGCCCAAGGCGTGTGCTGCGATAGGTGCTCATTATATTGATTTGGCAGACTGTCGTCGGTTTGTTTGCGATATCACTCAATTGGATTCACTGGCCAAAGAAAGCGAAGTGATGTTGGTGAGTGGCGCAAGCTCGGTGCCCGGTTTATCGAGCGCGGTTATCGATTATTATCAGGCGCGGTTTTCCCAGATTGATGCCATTGATATCGCCATCGCACCCGGCAATCAAGCGGAGCGTGGTGAGGCGACTGTGCGCGCAATATTATCCTATACCGGTCACCCATTCTCGACTTTAGCGCAAGGGCGGTGGACGGATCGTTTTGGCTGGATGAATATGCGACGAGTCGATTTTGGCGACATTGTCGGAAAACGTTGGCTGGCCAATGTTGACGTGCCTGATCTCGAGTTATTTCCCCATCGTTATGATGTTAAACAGCAGGTTAGTTTTCAGGCGGGGTTAGAGCTGCCAATATTACATTTATCGATGGGCTTTATGGCTTATCTAACTAAGATAGGCTTGGTTAAAAACTGGTCGCCAATGACCAAGGCTATCGTCAAAATGAGTAATCTAGTGCTGCCCCTGGGGAGCGACAAAGGGGCGATGCGCGTGATGATTAATGGAGTTGACCGCGATGGACATCCTGCATCAGTCACGTGGACACTCTACGCGCCAAACGGAATTGGCCCCTATATTCCTACCTTGTCGGCGATTATCGTGGCGAGGAAGTTATTAATCGACAATAACAGCGTAAGCAAACAAAATAGTGGCGCGATGGCATGCATTAATTTACTGACTCTCGACGATTTTGAGCCTTACTTTTTAGCGCTTGGCATTTATCAAGGAGCGAGCATTGGATAGTTATTTAACCCTCAAATTATTGCATATTTTAGCCGCTGTGGTGGTCACCGGAACGGGTGCAGGCATCGCATTTTTTATGCTGATGGCCTATCGCTCAAATCATGTTCACGTTATTCATGTCACCGCGCAGCACGTGATTTTGGCCGATTGGCTGTTTACCCTGCCTGCAGTGATCACGCAGCTGATAACCGGCGTTTTGTTAATGAGGTTGCAAGGTTATTCATTTAGCTCGCCATGGTTTTATTGGGTACTGGGTTTATTTGTATTTATTGCGCTGTGTTGGCTGCCGGTATTGCGCATTCAATATCAATTTAGACAACTGGCGCAAGAGTCACTGGCAACAAACCAAGTATCGCTACAGTTTCGCGGGTTGATGCGAATCTGGATCTTGTTAGGCATTCCCGCATTTTGCGCCATTTTAGCGATCTTTTGGTTAATGGTGTTTAAGCCATTGCCAATGATGTAGTGAGGGATTTCATGAATGACATTAAGCAAAGACAACTTCTTAAGGTGGGGATCTATTCGCTGTCGTTGTTATGGATCTTCACTGGGCTTACGTCGCTCTTTTTTGCCCGCGACATTGGCTATCAAACATTGGCCAATGTTGGTATCGACGGGTTCTTGGCGAGTTTCTTGATTGGCGCTGGTGGCTTAGTCGATATCTTATTAGGGTTGTGGTTATTGAGCCGTAAACAACTAAGGTTATGCTGCATCACACAAGTGCTGATTATTGTCACCTACACGTTATTACTGAGCATGATAGCGCCGAGTTATTGGCTACACCCCTTTGGACCGGTCACCAAAAACATCCCGATCTTAGTCTTGATCGGGCTGGTTTATCTCGATGCCGAGCGCGTCTAGGCTAAGGCTATAATCGCTGCTTAAATTGTGCCTTATAACGGCGTGATAGGTTTAACTCTTTACCGTTGTCTAAGGTGATAATGCTATCGCCGCTGCTTTGTGTCTCTATGCTGGTTAGCTTGGCTATATTGATCGCATAAGAGCGATGAATGCGACTAAACCCTTGAGCCGATAACTGAGTTATTAAGCTGCCGAGCGTCGTTCTCATCGGATATATTCGTCCTTGGCTGTGTAGGTTGACATAGTTACCACAAGACTCTAACCACTCGATATCTACCACATCAACGATAAACTCTTTGCCAAGCTTTTTTATCACCAGTCGCTGAATACGTGGTTGCTTGGTATCAGTGGGCTCGATATTTGGCTCCTGTACCTCACCACCCGTCTGGCTTAGCACATATTGATAAAGCTTAAATACCGCGATGATTAATATAAAAGACCATAAGTCTTTGCGATATTCATAAATCAGCTCGAAGTAAGTATCGCCAAAGTCGTAAACCAGCGATTGAGACCAATACACTACTTTACGTAACGCGACCATGATAGCAACGTGTGACAATGAAAAGAGTAGCGATGCGCCAAGGTATATCATCAGCGTGCGCCAATTGAGGTTAATGCGGCGCAATAAACAACTAATCGCCGGTAACAGGCTCAATGTGGCGAATGCGCTGGATAACTCCCAAACGAAAGGTTGCCATAACAAGAATGAGCTTTCATCCGCGCGGCGTTGTGCCTCCATAATAACCGACGAGGCCAAAATAATACTTTGCAGCATAAATAAGCTAACGATGATGCTTAATTCATAAGCTAGCTGATATTTTTGAAAGTGCTCAAGGCGACTCATCACGTGTAAATCCTTGAAATTTGTTTTCTTATTAGTCCCATCATATCGCTTATCCCTAGACGCAACCACTTATCCCTATTCACTGTTATATCAGATTCTTACGAGATATAAAAAGGGTTCAATAATTAATGGTTAGGCGGCAATATTAAAACGTTAATGTGGATACAGCGGTTTTTTCTACCTCAGTCATCATTGGTGCAAGCGCGCCGTTATGAATTAGATTGGCTGCGGGTGCTGGTTTTTGGTTTGTTGATTCTATTTCATATCGGCATGCTCTATGTCGAGGGGTGGGGCTTTCATGTGAAAAGCCAATACCAGTCGGCGTTTCTTGCTAATTTGATGTTGCTGATCTCACCTTGGCGGATGGTGTTGTTATGGTTTATTTCTGGTGTGGCTATTCGTTACATCTTGGCCAATGTGTCATTGCTAAGATTTGTTAGCTATCGCTCGCTACGCCTACTGTTACCACTGCTTTTCGCCATTCTGGTTATCATTCCGCCACAACTTTATTATGAGATGACTTTTGATGGTCATTTGAATATCGGCTATTGGTCATTTTTGTCGGAATTCTTTAGTCTCGACAGTGACATTTTTAGTCAATATCAAGCAGGGATTGTTCCGCATGTTGACGTTAACCATCTGTGGTATTTACGAGAGTTGTGGCTGTTTTCATTGCTGTTAATTCCGTTGCTACCTCTGCTCAACACCGCGGTTACACAGCGCGCAATTAGCTGGCTCACAGCCACTCCGATAGTCGCGACTATCCTTTTTATCGTCGTCATTTTGACCATTCAACTAGTAACTGACTCTGGGTCAGATGAGCGACGGAAATGGCTGGGCTTTAGCTTCTTAGTTGGTGGCTATCTGCTGGCCGCTCAGCAGGGGTTTTGGCAACGACTTACAGACAATCTCGTTAGGTTAGTATGGTGTTTTGTCTGTTGTTACGTCAGCTTGCTGCTGTTTTATCATGTTGCTTGGTCCGCGCCGCAGGGGAGTTATCCAGATTGGCTATTGGCGCTGGGCAGCCTAATCTTAAGCTGTAATCGAGTGCTGGGTGTCTTGGCAGTATTGGCCTTAGCAACAAAATACCTCAATCAAGACAGTCCAATGCTGGCCTATCTGAGTGAAGCAGTCTATCCCTATTATATTGTGCACCAGAGCGTGATTGTGGTGGCTGGATATGAACTGTCTAAGCTGTCATTGGGCCCTGTGGTGGAACCTGCACTGATTATTCTGATCACGTTGGGCGCCTGTTTTATCTGTTTTGAAATGGTAAGGCGCAGCGAGTGGTTACGCCCGTTGTTTGGTTTAAAGCTTAGGCGCGCTTATTCGCCAAGGGCGAGGCAATTGCTGACCATAATGAGCGCAATGGTGATTGCGCCGCTGGCCTTGAAAATACTGCTATAACTAATTTTAGGCAGTGCCATTCACCGAATTGGTAAATGGCACGATTAACTTACGCTTGTTTGGCAGCGCGCGCTTGATGCAGTTTTTGATAGCTCTCGATTAAGCGAAGATGCTTGTCTAGGCCTTCAAGCTGCATATTGGTTGGGGTTAACCCTGGGAATTTCACCTCAGCCATGACCACGCCAACCGCGTCACTCATCCGCTCTTCACCAAACATACGGTTTAAGTTATTGATGTAATCTTCTAGATCAAGTTCTTCATCTAGGGATATTTCAAGCACGGCATGAACGGCTTGATAGAATAGGCCGCGCTCGACGGTATTATCATTGTATTGCAAGAATGATTCGACCAGATCGATAGCCTCTTCTGGCTCGCCTAAGGCTAAGTAGATTAGGATTTTAAGCTCAACGATGGTGAGCTGTCCCCACACGGTGTTTTCATCGAACACGATGCCGATTAGGGTTGGGATGTCGGTGTAGTTATCGAGCTGACTCTCTTCGAGACGCTCGACCAGGCCGACTAACGCTTCATCATCTAGACGATGAAGGTTCAAGATATCTTCACGATAATCAAGCGCTTTGTTGGTATTGTCAAAAATAAGGTCTTCCACCGGATACACTTCTGAGTAGTCAGGCACCAGCATGCGACAGGCGATGCCTATGTCTGAAAACTCGGCGACATAGACTTCTTTGCCCATGCTTTCTAAGATGCCAAATAACGTCGCGCATTCCTGCTCGTTGGTGCCAGCAAAGTCCCATTCGACAAATTCATAATCATGCTTGGCACTAAAGAATTTCCACGAGATGGTGCCTGTAGAGTCGATAAAGTGCTCGACGAAATTTTCTGGCTCAGCTACCGCCATGCTATTGAAGGTCGGTGGTGGCACATCATTAAGCCCTTCGAAACTACGGCCTTGTAACAGCTCGGTTAAGCTACGCTCAAGTGCGACTTCCAAGCTAGGGTGCGCGCCAAATGAGGCGAATACACCGCCAGTCTTAGGGTTCATCAGGGTGACACACATCACCGGGAACTGACCACCCAATGATGCATCCTTAACCACGATTGGGAAACCCTGTGCTTCAAGCGCCTCAATACCTGCGACGATGGCTGGGTATTTATTAATAACGGCTTGTGGCACATCTGGCAGCACAATTTCTTGCTCGATGATTTGACGTTTAACCGCGCGCTCGAAAATCTCCGATAAGCACTGCACCTTGGCTTCTTCGACATTGTTGCCGGCGCTCATGCCGTTACTTAGGAATAAATTTTCGATCAGGTTCGACGGGAAATATACGGTCTCGCCGTCTGATTGACGAACATAAGGAATCGAACAGATCCCGCGTTCACTATTACCCGAATTCGTATCAATCAGGTGTGAGCCACGTAATTCACTTTCGGCGTCATAAATTTCAAGGCAATAAGGGTCTAAAATCCCCGCTGGTAGACTGTCGTCATCCGTTAACTTAAACCACTTTTCATTGGGATAATGGACGAACTCGCTATTGGCAATTTCAAGACCGAGATATTGATCGTTATAGAAAAAGTTACAGTTTAAGCGCTCAATAAACTCACCCAAGGCCGAGCATAAGGCGCTCTCTTTGGTTGAGCCTTTACCGTTGGTAAAGCACATTGGCGATGCTGAATCGCGAATATGCAGTGACCACACGTTAGGCACGATGTTGCGCCATGAAGATATCTCAATCTTCATGCCTAGTTCGGCCAAGATTTCGGTCATATTGGCAATGGTTTGCTCAAGCGGTAAATCTTTACCCAAGATAAACGATTCTGCGGCGTCATCGGACTGGCCCATGAGCATTGCTTGCGCGTCGGCGTCGAGGTTTTCTACCGTTTCAATCTTAAACTCTGGCTGAGTCTGTACCACTTTTTTGACCGTACAACGGTCGATTGAGCGCAAAATGCCCTGACGATCACGATCGGAAATAGATTCTGGTAGTTCTACCTGAATCTGGAAAATCTGATTATAGCGGTCTTCCGGATCTACAATGTTGTTTTGCGACAGACGGATACCTTCGGTCGGGATATCACGAGAAACACAGTAGACCTTCATGAAGTAGGCCGCACAAAGCGCTGACGATGCCAAAAAGTAATCGAACGGGCTTGGCGCCGAACCATCACCTTTATAGCGAATAGGTTGATCGGCGATAACCGAAAAATCATCAAACTTGGCTTCTAGCCTCAGGTTGTCGAGAAAATCTACTTTAATTTCCATTACATGGTTTCCACAGTAATTAGGTCAATAAAATCGCAAATCATTGAGATCCCGTCCCTTGCAGCGACGAGATCTAAGTTGAAACGACTTTAGAATTGGCGAGTTGAATAATTGGCCCAATTATCGGCTTTTTCAGCGCGATAGTCTTTAGTTAATTAGCAGAAGTGAGCAAATTGTCGCAATTTTCAACCGTACTAGCCATTTCTTAATAATCGAGCAGGGCCAGCCGGTGTAAGCTAAAGTAAGAGTATTGGGTAGTTTGTAAGGGTGTGTAAGCGTGGCTTTAATCCGTGGAACTTTTACGCTAAATTGACATCATTGAGCAATGAGAGGGTGGTTAGCACGTACCATGAAAAAGACTAAAATATTATTGATTGAAGATGACGCTGAAATTTCGCGATTAACCGCGATGTACCTCGACGTGGAAGGTTTTGAGGTGGCTGTGGTGGATGACGGTGCGATGGCGCTCGAGGCGATAAAAACCACGCAGCCGGATCTTGTTGTGCTCGACCTGATGTTGCCAAACCTCAGTGGCATTGAGATATGCAAGCTAGCGCGCGAGTTTTACCAGCAACCGATTTTAATTCTAACCGCCTGTGACGATGACATTAGTGAAGTCAGCCTATTGAAGATGGGCGCGGATGATTATTTGGTAAAGCCATTGAGGCCTCATGTGCTGGTGGCCAGAATTGAAGCGTTATTACGTCGTTATACCAAGTCCGCGGCCGTGAAGACTGAGCAAGGAATCATCATTAACGTAAATGCCAGTCAGGTAAGCTTCAATGGCAGGCAGCTCGAACTAACCGAGGCCGAATTCAAGATGCTAAAGATATTGTTTGATAATCGCGGCACCACAGTTTCACGAGAACAATGCTGCCAGGCGCTGCGAGGCATCGATTATGATTTTAGTAACCGCTCAATCGATATGCGTATCTCAGGCCTCAGAAAGAAGCTAGGGGATGATAAAATGCCTTATCAATTGATCACCACCATTAGAAATCAAGGGTATAAGCTCAACAATGAGTAAATTATCGCTGTTCTCCAGAATATACTTGAGCATGGTGCTTGCCGTGTTTGTGAGTATGGTGCTAACTGAATTTATTGTTGACGCTCAATCAGAAATCTTTGACTTTAAAGTGTTTGCACGAGACGCCAATAACGCTGCAAAAATAATCATTAATTGCAATGATTTGTCGCAAGTGGGTCAACCTAAGAAACTTGTTATCCCCTATCCTATCAATATGTATTCTATGGCTCACATAGTGCCAAATGGTGCCGCGTTAGATATCTGCGAGTCGTGCGCCATTTTTAAGTCTACGCCGACAGTAACTTACTATGAGTTGGAGAATGGTGTTCACGTTGCGGCGTTTAAGGTAGCTGATTCGCCCAATACATTAATTATTTCAGAGAGGGCCTTCGAACAACTCGATGACAGTAGCTTGGAAGCGCAAATGGATCAGGCAGACGAAATGATTTTTTTCGTGCTGGTTATCATTACCTCGCTAGTGCTCGCGTTTGCTCTTTATTGGCCACTCAAGAGTTTACATCAGCAAATAAATCAATTAATTAAGACTAATGAGAAATTCGGCCAAGGAAACTTGCAAGTTAACGCTTGCGAGGATATTCAAAAACCACTCAACCAACTCGCCGCCAGTTTTAACGTCATGGTGCGCTCGATAGCCGAGAATGTTAAAGAACGCGACATATTTTCTCAGGCCATTCCTCACGAGATAAGAACGCCATTAAGCCGTATTCAATTAGCCGCAGGGCTGATTAGAAAAAAAACTAATGATCAGGACATTGTGGCGCTAGTGGATGATGTCGATAATTATGTAGTGGATATCAATGAGCTAATCCGCGAGATTGTCGAATATTCAAAAATTAGTACTGATAAGGAACAGGCGACACAATTGTTTCAGACTATCGAGCTTAAGCCTTTTGTTGAGTCAAGGCTCAAGGTATTAGCACATGCTCAGAACAAGAAAATATCTATTGATATTGCATCCTCGCTGGAGCTAACCACTAGTCCAATATATTTGAGGCTAATGATCGATAACTTCGTTAAAAATGCGCTTAACCATGCCCAGCAAGCGGTAACAATATCGGCGAAGATTATCGACGCGCAGTTGCTTATCGCCGTAGAGGATGATGGACACGGCGTCGCATGGCCAGACCGAGCCACCATCTTTATTCCGTTCGCACGGCTCGATAAGAGTCGCAGTCGTAAGACCGGCGGGCTCGGACTCGGCTTGCCGATTGCCAAAGCCGCCGCACAAAAGATGCAGGGCGAGATTAGCGTCAGTGACTCATCCTTGGGCGGCGCTAAGTTTTTATTTACCCGCCAGCTCACCTAACCTATTTTTAATACCATACCACGTAGGAATATCATGAAAAAATTGATTCAAAGGCTCTTGGCAGCCATTATTATCGTGAGCGCGATAGTTTATAGCGCGCCTTACTTTTTATTTGGCACGGCCGTTGGCCAGCAGTTATACCTTTGGGCTGAAGATGAACAAGCTGCAAAATTCTATTTTAAGGATGGTAATAGTGCTTCCGATACCGTCTACATGAACGGGATCATTTACGCGAACACCTTACAAGATATTAATGAGCTGTTAGAAAAGCATCCTCATGTTAAAACCATTGTCATGGAGCAAGTTGCAGGTTCAATAGACGACGAGGTGAATTTGTTAGCGTCGCGAAAAATCAGAGAACATGGCTTAGCCACTCATATTCCGGCGGATGGTATGGTCGCATCAGGAGGAACGGATATGTTTCTGGCCGGGGTAAAACGGACCATTGAGGACGGGGCCATGCTGGGTGTGCACGCTTGGGCTGATGAAGTAAAGACCGCGCGCCAATACAAAAAAACAGATCAAGTTCATGAGCTGTATTTACAATATTACCGTGAAATGAATATCCCAGAAAGCTTTTACTGGTACACGCTAGATGCGGCGCCAGCAGATGACATATTGTGGATGAGTGCTAGTGATATCGTTAAATATGAGGTTGTTACTCAATAGGGTGGCAAGGATAAATTACAGCCCTAGCTGCTTTACACAGGCTTAGGGCTGAACCTTTGATTACTGCGCTGTATAGGTCTCATCATAGCGCTTGTAGTCGCGATGATTGTATAAATGCTTTTTAATCGTCTTTGGTTTAGCTAGGTACTTTAATACTCGCTTGCCTGACTTGGTTTGCCAGTGTGGATGGTCTTTGGTCAATGGTGGCAGCGTTTCTAATATTGCAGCGAATTGTTGACGTGCTTTTGCATGCTGCGACAAGCCATCGGCTAACTTGTAGCCGTAACCAAAGCGATGAGCGTCGGTGTAATAGAAACGGCCGCGTGGCATATTCATCATGGGGTTAACGACTTCAAGCATATAGTCTTTGGTGCGCAACAGTTGCGAGGTACCAGCATAGCCATATATCCAAGGGCGATGAGTCTCAGATTCTCCGCGATAGAAGGGCGCTAAATTCTTACCGTCAAAGGTATGTCCTTGGGGCACATGATCCCATGCTTGGGCATAATCTATTAACGTGGGGGCGATGTCTGATATGTCAGAGAGCTCATCGGTGATACCACGTTTTTTAATGCCTGCACCCGCGGCAATGTGTACCACATGAGAGCCGCGTTCAACACCACGAGTCTTGGCGGTTACGGCGGTGCCATTGTCGGACAAAAAGATAATCACGGTATTGTCGGCAATTCCTAGCTCATCAATTTTATCGACCACTTGGCCAACTTTCAAATCGAGATATTGGATCAGCGATTTAAAGCGAGCCGCATTTTCACCTGGGATACGATTCTTCTTGCGCGCCTGACCTAACAGACCAGGTTTTCCGCGTAATGGATTGGTTGGCATGCCAGTGCGAGTGCCGTGCGGGGCTACCGTTGGCCAATAGGCTAAGAAAGGCTGGCCCTTCTTCGCATTCTTTTCCATGAACTCCATGATAAATTCAGCTTCGATATCGAGGCTATAATCTAGTGGCTTGGTTGCCATCAGTTGCCCATTTTTAACATAGCCCGGATGCCAGTAACGAGAAGTGGTCTTCTTATCTTCCATTAAGCCGGTGAACTTAGGCGCGCCTTTTAGGGCGGCTATTTCTTTGGGGCCTTCCCATAATGCATATTCATCAAAGGCTAACGCGTCCTCATAAGGCATTTGCAGCCCCGCATGCCATTTACCGGTGATTGCGGTGGCATAACCTGCATCCTTTAGGATACGGCTCAAGGGAATGTTGTCGCTGTATACTCGTTGCTTGGATTTACCAAGCCAGATGTCATTGGTATAGACACCCGTGGTTTGCGCATAACGCCCAGTGAGGATCTCAACGCGAGATGAGGCACATTTAGCCGTCGCATAGGCGGTTTTAAACATCACCCCCCGCTGCGCTAACTTATCGATATTCGGCGTGTTTGCAGCGCCTGGTTGGCCATAGGCACTAAACATATCTGGGCTGACATCATCGGCTAAAATAAGCACAATGTTGGGGCGTGTATCGGTAGCCTGAGCTGAGATGCTAAGCATCAACATCATGCTCGTTAAGACTCTTTTAAAGTAATACATCATCTATTGTTTCCACTGCTGGCTTTTAACGGTGACCGGTTTGTCCCATGCTAACGCCTGTCTTGTGCGATACTTTGGATCGTTGTCTTTACTAGGCATAGTGCGAGCTACTTTGATTAACGCTTGCTTGGCTGCAATAACCTGCGGATCTTTGCTATCAAGTAAATTTACTTTCTCGTCGGGATCGTTAAGCAAATCAATGAGCTTTTCAAAGGCGAGAGGTTGTGTTGCCTTAACATAAAGCTTGTATTGTTTGTCGCGGATAACGCGATCCCTAAAGGCGAATTTGTTCTCCACGCCGACTTCCGATACTGCGGCTTCGTTGCGTCCACCCATCGACAGTATCGAACTACGCTTACCGTCCTTACGTTGACCGGTAATATATTGCGCAAACGATTTGCCATCGAGCTGATAACCATCAGGAATTTTGGCATTGGCCAAATCGGCGAAGGTCGGTAAAATATCGGTAAAATCGACTAGTGTATCGCTCACTATACCTGACGGAACTAACCCTGGTCCGTTAACAATAAAGGGCGAGTTGATGCCATTTTCTGTGGTCAGAGTTTTACCACCTCTAACGTTGCGACCATTGAGTCGGCCGACGAGGCCGCGGTTGGTGCCGTTATCTGTGGTCCAAATGATAATGGTATTTTCCCGCTCGCCCATGGCTTCTAGTCGCTTGACCATCTTAGCTAAGATAAAATCTGCATATTCAACCATCGCCTTGTGTTTCTCAAGCTTGGTGGTGACGTTTAGCTTATTGGGTGTGGTGGTGAATGGCGTGTGCGGTAGGTTCATCGCGTAATAGGCAAACCAAGGTTTTTCTTTGTTTTTGTTGATGAAGCTGAGCAGAAAGTCAGAGAAAATATCTTCACCAAACTTATCGGGATACGTCTTGCTACCTTTTTTAGTATGAATGTAAGGGTGCCAATAACGCTCGGCACTCGCCGCGTTGCCTGCTTCGTATCCGGTCCACATCGCATAATCATCAAAACCATGTTTGGTCATCGCTTCTGGCTCGATACGGAAATCATTAACCTGCCATTTTCCCGCGGCTGCCGTTGCATATCCTGCTTTCTTTAATACCGTTGCGACACTTTGGTTTTGTGACCAATCCAAATAAGCTTGGCCCCAGCGCGGCGTGTCCCAGTGGTTTACCCAGCCGTTACGGTAGGGGTATTGTCCGGTAATTAGGGATACGCGAGATGGCGTGCATTGAGGGTGCGACCAGGCATTGTCAAAGCGGATGCCCTGTGTGGCTAACTGATCGATGTTGGGGGTGTTAATGTCTTGTGCGCCGTAGGCGCTGATCCATTCTTTGCCTAAGTCATCCGCCAAAATAAACAGGATGTTGGGCTGTTGTGGCGATGCTTTTGATTCTTTTGTGCTGAGGAAAACGACGAGTGCCAAGGTGGAGCACAAGCCGAGTGAGAGCAAAAATTTAGTGTTAAACCAACTCATTTGTCTTACCGCGTTGTCTGTTATTTATAATGGACACTACTGTGCGGAGGGTGATTTGTCAACGCTGTGCTTTAAATACAACGGACATCGGTTTACTTATGGTTTTTTTAGTAACTGATTTTATTAACTAATTATTGGTATCGTAAAGGAACGTAAAGAGCTGGTAAGTGACTTGGTTGTTAAATTCACCTCACAACGCGAGACTGGCATCTCGCGGCGTGAGGTGAATTGATTATGTTTATCTTCAATTGGTTAGATTGAAGAGGTCTCAATAGTGCTATCTGAAAACTTTAATCTCTCAATCGACACTAAAACGTTAGAACCATCACGATTATCAGTTAAGTCTTTTACGGAGATTTTTCCGTTCTCATTGCTGATCAGGTATTGGTCAAATTGGCCAGAAAATATCACCGTGTTAACCCCACTATTGCCGCTAATATTGTTGTCACGTTGGTTGGCAATAACGTTACTGTCATTACTGCCGGTTAACGTCACGTCTTTCAGATATTGCGCGTGATGGGTGTAAGACAAGCTAGGGTTAAATTTCAGACTAAAATCACCAACAAAACTACCATCAATTCTGGCGTTATAGGTCAGATAAGAATGGAAGAATTGATTATCCATTAACGCCGCACCTTGTGGATCTGCGCTGGCTAAACTGTCACGAGTCTTGGCTTTATACATGCCCCACATGCCGCCGTCACCCGCTGTCCAAGCGCCCCACAGGCCATAGTAAGTATCAATGACCGATGCTAAATATTCTTGCGATAAGCTATTCTCGGCGCTTAATTCAGCGATCCAGCTCGCTTCACTTGCTGACCATGCCCATAGTTTTCCTGATAGAGCGGCGACTTGCGCCGCGCGGATGTCACCTTGAAACAAGGGAAGTGCGCCATTGAACACGGAATTTTGATCAATGCCAATCCCATAATCATGAACCATGTGTAGTATTTCTTCGAACGAGGCATCACGATGTTGATAGTTTTGCTTAACATACCAGTTGCCGCCTTCCACCTGCATCTCGCCATAATATAGCGGCTGACCATCGAGCTCTGCACCGGCATTAGTACCATCATCAACGCCGTTTAGCAGTAATAAGGTCGCGCCATTGGCAGCCATTTTGTTGGCGACAGCACTTTTATCAGCGCCATGGCTAGAGCCGGGATAGTCGGTTAAGTAGTGCTGCAATATGTTACGCGCACGCACAATTTGGTTATCGCTGATGCCATCTTGAGCGATAATATGAATTGCGCCACCGTTAGGCGTGTCGACCTTGCTGTAGCGATCAAATTTTAACGCCGCGCTATAGGTACCTTTGAGCGAGTCGGGTACGGCTGAGATACCAAGATCATTGCTTGTAGGTGTCGTTACCGTCGGCGTGGTTACCGTAGGTGTGGTTACTTCTGGCGTTACTGCTATTGCCTTCTTGTCGCTACCGCCACAACCAATTAAGGCTGTAGAAATTGCAATGGCTAATAAAGTGCAAGGAATTTTTTTCATCATTTCTCCGAACTTGTTATGGGTAAATAGCTGTGTGCCAATAATTTATTATCGGCTATTCTTACCCGTTTTAGGGTAAGCGCGTGTAAGCGCATGTAAGCCAAATATCTATTATGGGGTGTAGTCTTCGGTGTTGCTGTAGTCGACTTCGTAACCAATATCGTCTAACACAGCCAAGGTGATCCGGCCAAATGTGGTGCCATTAGCCATAAACTCTTTGGTTAGTGGTGGCAATGTCGTGCCGTTGTCCAATATTCTTTTTTTGTCTTCTTGAAGGATATAATCATAAAGATGCCCGCCGTCATCGCTAAACGGGACAAAATCAACACTAGTGCCATAGAGTTTATTGTACATGGCTACCGCTTTGCTGGCAGGTACTCTAAAGACATTGCCCTTGTTGCTGGGTTCATTAGTGACATAGGGTTGTGTGAACGAGCCGATACCGATGATGTGACCCATTTCATGTAAAATATTGGCGTGAAACTCTATGGCATCAAAACCGTCAACATAGGTATGATTGCCAATCACTAATTCACCACTGGTTGGAATGGTGTATTCACCGATCTGCTCCTGGGTATCCGGTCCTGCTTCACCATTGCCGCCAGCGAGATATCTGACATGGATTTTCATGGCTATGGAGTGCAGATCTTTACCTTCCACCGCGACGAGGGCACCAAGCCATTGGTTTGACGCATCGATAAAGGGCTGTTGTTGCTAGGCTGTCCACGCTTGTTCAACATTGTCTTTTAATTTCAGCGAATTCATAAATTGCAGTTCAAAAGACAGCGCGCCATTGGTCACCACCGTGGTGACACTGACTTGGTCTGGGGAATTGCTATTATCTGCGGTGATGGTGTCGACTTTAAATTGCTTGGCGGCGTAGTTGCCATCGGGCAATTGTGTGGCCAATCCGTACTGACCATTGGTCAATATGTCGTAAACCGCACTATCTTTAGCCTTTACTTTTGCTAGCGTATTTAATTGCCATTCATTACTTATTTGCGCCAAGCGACCATCAGCATGCTGAGCACCCAATATTGAGGTTAATGACCAATAAGTATACTCGGTGACCATGCAGCTGTAATCACAGCTTTGATCATCATAGCGATACCACGCACTGTCAGGATAGCTGGCAGGAATAGTGGTAAACTGGCCACCCCGTGCGATGTCCATCGCGTTAGCAATTTGTGAGCCTATTGCTTCGCCAAATACTTCAGGGTAAACACCGGCATAGCCAATGTGGGTGATCAAATGTAAAACTTCCTCGAGCGTTGCATCAAATCTGCCAGAGGTGTTATCAGCAATGACGACTTCACTCTCATACAGATCTTGCAGTGAACCCGATTGAGGGATGGTCTTTGATAAGGACTCTAGCTCGCTTTCATCTTTCGTCATGATTAGCGCGGCACCTTGCTCAAGCATATGATCGATCACTAACTGATTATCAGGCTCGCCATCTTCATTATTATCTAAATATTGCGCCATCACGTTAGCGGCGTGCAGCATTGATTCATCTGATGTTGCTGCACTACCATAGATTGGGATGCCAAACACCGAGGTCTTTTTAGCAAATGCCTGCTCTAATGTTGAACCTGTGTTGTCTTGTGCATAAGTGATATCGTCAATAGCGGCCACGCAGCTGGTATCTAGTGTTTGATTTGGGTTGGCTAAAAACTGCTGTGCCAGAGTATCAAAGCAAGTAACCTCTGCGAATAATTGGCCGTGAGAGCCTTGTGGATTAGTAATGTTCTGTGCGTTTGGCATATTTTGAGCAACCAGTGCTCCCCACGCCGCTGGTGTTTGCGGATCGTTTTGCCCGTTGAGTATTAACACTGGCAGGCTACTGGCAACAGCTTGTGTTGCAACGTCATTGGCTGGCGTAACATCCCACGCTTGACAAGGTGCTTTATCAAAACCCATATGATGCATGGCATCGACCGTTAGGCGTGTGCTTGCCGACCAGTCCTGACTATTATCATCGGTTAACGCGGTGATGTTAAGAAATGGATATTCCTCGGCGCAAATGGTGGATAAAGCCATGGCGCTGTAAAAGGTATCTTGCAGATCACCCGCTCCATCATCATCGCCTTCTTCCTCAGGCATTAATGCTGCTAAGGCCGAAGAATAGGTATTGATATCTTGATCAACCGCTAACAGATAATTCATGATCGCTGGATTTGTCGCAAGCTCGAGCAAATTTTGGATAAAGACTCGGCTTTCATCAATCAGCCCTTCATTGTGCATGCGCGATGTAATATCGTCGATAAGCGCCTTAAAATCAGGCGCGGGACAGTCTTTGCTATTATCACAGTTTTTGACTATTTGATTCAACGTTTGATAGTTTGCCCACGGTGTATCAGAGATGCCGTTTACTTCTATCGGGAACATACCATCGAGAATGACACTGCGAATGCCTTCGCTGTTTTCTCGCATGATGGTGGTAGCCAGGCGCGTACCATAAGAAATGCCATAGATATTCCACTGTGGTATTTCTAGCGCTTGTCTTAGCGCAATAAAATCCAACGCGTTGTGCACACTATGATAAGCATTTAAATCAACGCCAGATTTTTCCAACCTTGCTTTGCATGCCTTAACTTGTGCCACAGTACCCGCTTCACCATCATACTCAATGCAAGATAATGCTGGTTTTGAATGGCCAGTACCGCGCTGGTCAACCAAGTAAACATCTCGCTTGTTGATAAAAGTCGCCGTTTCTACGATCTCGCTAATACTTGCACTTGCGCTGCCACCCGGCCCTCCTTGCAGATAAACCACCGGATCCGGTTGCTTGTGCAACGCGATTGAGGCGAGCTTTATCACCGCTATTTCAATGTTCTTTGTCGATGCTGGCTGGCCATATAATGCGTGTTTTTCCGGAACACTCAGGTAGCCGCAGCTAGATCCCGACGTTAAAAGCGCCAAGTTAGCAGCAGACAGCATGTCTTTACAGTCGACAGATTTATATAAATTAACAGCTGGTGTGGTCGTGACATCCGGCGTTGTCGATTCGGTCTTTGAGTTAGAACCACCACAAGCACTAAGCATGCTGGTGGTAATTATTGCCGTGACGATAAGGGATTTATTGGCCTTTAACATGGCTAATCTCCTGCATTGAGGTAAAAAATAGGTGGCATATTATTCGGTGTCACCGCGAGATAGTTCATTATCGGGTATTTAATCAGATTTCAGGGTAACGGGAAGTAAGCATATGTAAGCTGTTTATACATTTATAATTCAAGTGGTTATTGTTATTTTGGTTTTTTTTTATGATGAGCGAGGTAAGGTAAGTCGATCGGCTTACATTCCCTTACAAAGAGCGGGTGGAAATTTTTATACATTAGGACTTCACACGGCAAACAGGAATATGTAATGGAAATAGGTAATGCAATTGGGTTGCAGAGTTTAACGGCCACCCAACAAACAAATAGTGTGTCGCAAACCAAGGACGGCGGCATCGAAGGAATAGCAGTGGAGCCCCGTTCTTCCAATAACATCTCACTGTCGAGCGAAGGCAAGCTCTCGCAACAGATCGATGCGGCGTCAGAAAAAATAGACGACATCTTATTGCGTCATGTCACGCCACAGCAAGAGAAAGAGCTAGACGGGATCTATAAAAAGCTAGACCAGCTGTTTGAAAAAGATCAACTATCGATTGAGGAAGAACGTACTGCCGATGCGCTATTTGAGCAGGTGCATAATATTCTTGAGACCAGCGTTGATAAGTTATCAGGCGCTGAGCTTGCCACGGTTGATAAGTTAGTTGGAACGATGGATGGCCTGATGGCCAAATTTGAGCAGCAAGATTTTGGGGGGTCGTCAAAAGATAGCGCTAGGCAAGCCAATAGCCTGTCTGATATAGCGGGCAGTGGCCAGGTGGCGGGTAGAAAGAAGCTATCTGTTGCCGAGCTTAACGCGCTTTCGGTGATGGAATTGAACAAATTACCCGCCAATCAATTAAAAAAGCTCAACGCCGGACAGCTCAATAAGCTCAATGCCGCCCAATTAAATACGCTTTCTTCGGGGCAACTAAATCAATTGTCGGCGAGTAACGTGGAAAAACTAAATGCGTCACAAGCCGAAAAAATAGCTAAGGGATAAATTGCTTAGTGGTATTACATTTATTGATACCACTGGTTAACATAGGCCTTGCTGCCAAATAGAACGTGCGCACGTGCACGTTCAGTCATCTGTTTAGTGACGGCTGTTTCAACTAATTTTTTATTCCGATAGTTAAAGGCACGTGCCTCTTTTTGAGGCTGTAAAATGGTCACTACATCGCGACTCATATACGCAAAGTTCTTGTCATATTGCATCATCGCCCTCTGCTTGGTATGTGGAATATTATGCGTTAAATCATGCCCTAACATCGGCGTCGAGCCGCTGACACCGATGAGCGATAATAAGGTTGGTGCCAAGTCGATTTGACTGACCAGTCTGTCATCCTGCTTGGGTTTGATACCTGCACCAAAAATTACCCCTGGGATCCTAAAGTGTTCAATGGGCACTAGACTAGCGCCAGCAACTCTTGAGTCGTGATCGGCCACCACTAAAAATAACGTATCTTGCCAATAGGAGGCAGATTTTGCTTTTTCGATGAATTTCCCCAGTGCATAATCAGCATATTTAGCGGCATTATTACGGGTGTTTTTGTCTTGGTCGTACTGAATTATTTTTCCATCTGGGTATTCAAATGGCGAGTGGTTAGAGCTGGTAAATACCAAGCTAAAAAACGGTGAATCTTGTTTGGCTAGTTGCTCAAATTCAAGATGTGCTTGGTCATACAAGTCTTCGTCAGAGGCCCCCCACGAACCTTCGTAATCAACTTTTTCAAAGTCGTCTTGGTCAACAATATCGCTAAAACCATTACCTAAAAAAAATCGCTTCATGTTGTCGAAGTGGCTTTCGCCGCCGTAAACAAATTGGGTGTGATAACCCTTACTTTTGAGCAATGTCGCAATGGTAAAGAAATCCCGTTGTGACTTATCTAACTTCACCACAGATCGTGAAGGTGTTGGGGTAAAACCGCTAATAATCGCCTCGATTCCTCGCACTGAGCGTGTGCCAGTGGCATACAGGTTGGTAAAATTCCAACCTTGATTCATTAGCTTATCGAGATTGGGCGTTAGCGGTAACCCGCCAAGCTGGCCGACATATCTCGCGCCCAAGCTTTCTTGGAGCAAGATAACTAGGTTCTTAGGCTTGCCTGAGTAAGTGGCCTGGCGCAAGGATCGTGTAGGGAAGGTGTCATGGTTGAAATCGTTAGCATCGATCATGGTATGTTGGCGCACTAACGTAATCATCTTATCTTCACTCATACCGCCATAATATTGAGCACTTGGGTTTTCTAGGCCCATCTGTTTCAAGGCGAATGCAGCAGAATAGGTTGAGTTTAGTGTGAGATCATTGAGTAAGTGGTCGGTAGCAAAGGAGACTAGTGCCGGGTTTAGGGGGCGATGACCGAGCGAGGATCTAGCACCTAACGCAATGGTGAAAATTAATGCGATGCTAATGACTACGCGATATTTTACAGTAATGTCTTGAGTCGCTATCCATTGCGATCTAAATAATTTTAGGCCGAGTATTACGGTTATTATCAAGGCGAAGACGCTGGCAAAAATGGCTAGTTTATAGCCTGTCCACAACATGGGAAATACTTCTTTGGGATAAATCAGGTATTCAATGAGTAGCCTGTTTGGTCTCAAGTCATACTCTAAGATGAAGGTTGGTGTCATCACCTCCAGCGACACCAATAACGAAATCACCGCCAGATGCCACAACATTAAAAAACGTTGCAGCAGAACCTGTCCTTTGCCACTAATATAACTGCACAGGCTAACTAACATCGGGATTATAAGTAGATAACACAATGCAGAGACATCCACTCGGATACCACTGAGCATTATGGTTAAAAAGTTGCTGATGTTGTCGACTCTATCTGCTTGCCAAATAACAAAAATTAAGCGAAAAGCAGATAATAGTGCGGCGGCGGCGATAAAAAAAATCACAGAGACCCATAATGGGCCTAACCATCCTTTGAGCTTTTGTGCTGTTGACTGAGGGGGGGAGTGAGTTAAAAGCATAAAATCCCCACCCAAACGAGTACGGCGATGGTCAAGCTAATAAATACCGCCGCCGAACCTAAATCTTTGGCAAGACCTGACAATTCATGCAGCTCTAGGCCGATCCGATCAACCACTGCTTCTATCGCGGTATTAAGCGTTTCGGTTAATAGCACCAACAGCAGTGAAGCGATCAAAAATATGCGCTCCAATGTCGTTACCTCTAGAAATAAACTGACGACGGTTAAGACGGTGAGCAACGCCAGTTCTTGCTTAAACGCGGCCTCATTTTTACTCATCCAGTAAAAGCCTTTGCAGGTATTGGTAAAGGCCGCAATAATTCTACTGATACCTGTTTTTTTGTTTTTATTATCAAAGTTCATTGTGATTTTCCTGTTTGGGCGATTAATACGTTCGAGGGCGTTTTAACTGTGCATGACGAGAAGATGTCTAAGTCTTTTTGGTAGGTCGAACTATCGATGGCAAGCAGACCGAGCATGCTGTGGTAAAGGTTGTCGTGGCTATAGCTGTTTTGGTTAGCCAAATCTTTTAAGCATGATTTAGTACTTTCTTGCTGCTTGGACATCCATACCAACATCGGTATATGGCGCTGTTCTTTGGGGGCAAAGGCGTATGGGAAACCATGTAAATAGGCACCTGACTCGCCAAGAGACTCTCCGTGATCAGAAATATAAATCATCGATTTGTTGATCTTCTTAGGCAATGCATCCAGTTGTGCTATTACCTGAGACAGCACAAAATCGGTGTAAGCAATCGTGTTGTCATAGGTATTGGTTAGCTCATCGCTGGTGCAGTTTTGAATATCGCTGCGCTGACAATCAGGGGTAAATTTCTGGTGCTTGGCGGGGTAGCGCTTAAAATAAGTTGGGCCATGAGATCCCATCATATGCAGCACAATCAAGGTCTTATTCTTACTCAGTTGAGATAGTTTGTTACGTAGTGGCGCTAATAAAGATTCATCTTGGCAGTACTGGCCATCACATAGCGGATTATCTTGATTGACATCTAAGGTAATGGTTGGCACACGGTTACACACATCTTTGCAGCCGTTGTTGTCGATCCACAGTACATCTACGCCGGCCAAAGATGCCACATCAAGCAGGTTCTGCTGATTGTCAGCTTTTCTTCTGTCGAAGGTCTCACGAGTAAAAGAAGAGAACATACAGGGCACTGACACCGCGGTTGCTGTGCCGCAAGAGTACATATTCTTAAACGATACAGGCTGATATTGCTCTGTATGGCTATTGGTTGGTTTGGCATAGCCATTGGCTGAAAAATTGTTGGCTCTGGCGGTTTCTCCGACGACCAACACAATCACCTGTTTATCATTTGGGCTAGTGTCTTTCGGCGTCTGGTCGAGCGTGATAAAGCTGAGCTTGTCATCAAAGTGATTGTATTTTATGTACTTGAAACCACTAGATAAGAACTGGCTCGGCACGATAAACTTCTTGAGATGACTGTTGTTTCTCCCTACTGCGGCGTAGTCTTGATAATAGAATCCGACAATAATGGCGATGGTTATCGTCGCCGATAAGACTAAAACAAACCGTGATATCACTTCATCAATGAGTGAGCGGTAATTGATTGGCGTTTTAACAATAAGCCACGACGGAATTAAGCCAAAAAGAGCGAAATAGATGACAAATTCTGCATTTAGATAGGAAAATGCCTCTGCGCTATTGGTTTCAATGGAGTTCTCGATCATGCCATAATCAAAAACAACGCCATATTGAATTGAGCCATAGAAAACTAATGAGGAAGCGAGGGTGAGCGTTATCAGTAGTGGCTTTAAAGCGTATTTAATTGAAAATACTGAAAATAAAATAACACTTAGTGAACAAAGTAAAGCGGGTACCGATAGCAGAAAAAGTACGCTAAATTGGTCCAACGCTAAAATAGCCTGAATAAAACCACTTAAAAAAGGATAATTGAGCACTAGCGTAAAATAGATCGCACTAATAATTAGTAGTCGATTAACGCTCAATGAGGGTATTTTTAGAGTTGGCATTGTTAAGTTCACCTGTTGCAGTTTTAGGTTACAGATGAATCGACGCCTCCTTTTGTCTGCGTTCATCTAGAATTTGGACGGCCAGACTAACAGCTTATATCCACTTAATAAGTAAGCCGATGTAAGCGTCAGATGATGTTTGTAAGCTTATGTAAGTGGTCGATAAATAGCGGAACTATGAGTGTTTTTGTCGGTCTGTGGGAGATAGGAATTCGGTTATAAATAGATATCTAGCGTGGCTATAGATCTATTATTTAGTCTAATTTAAGTCAGTTAAGGAATGTGCGAACAATGAAACGCGGTCGCTCCCGTCCTTTATCGCCTTAAATTAAAAATTGGCCAATGAAAAAATCAGGGACGATTTTTGATTCACGCTGTCACTGCTTAGGCGGACTTCCTTATGCCAGAGGCATAACGGTTCTACCTGCGCCCCGTTCACCCCTTCGGGGCCAGCGAAGCTGTTCAAAATTGATCCTGTCAATTTTGTAGTATTTACCGCAGGCGACTGCATGGATGCAGAAGATAGAGCAACGCAGGAGCAGTTGCCGAAACGCGGATCAAATACGGTATTGAATAGACAA
>Ga0209395_1001023_pt1 | contig 40333 bp, 39 predicted proteins | sample GOMGulsemesocosm_3_FD_184635 | JGI IMG/M metagenome (GOLD analysis project Ga0209395, IMG submission 184635) | Methane-oxidizing microbial communities from mesocosms in the Gulf of Mexico - GOM9D Gulf of Mexico (SPAdes) (version 2) | ecosystem: Environmental > Aquatic > Marine > Cold seeps...
TTCCCTCGCATTAAACAGGTTTGGACAAAACTTCCTTTTTGATTCAATAACTTGCAGTTAAAAAGACACTGAATGAACACATAAAGGCATTTAGAGCCACACGATGAAGCAACTCTTTATGCCTTTATTTGTTTCGTTTTATGCAAGCTGATACTTAAACGCTTACTTGCCTAGTGCATAGTGACGCGGAGGGAGTTTATCCTGTGGCTGAGTAGCAAGACGCCCTGTTATCTATTGTGGTTGTAGATATGTATGGTGCCAATCCTTTTTAGGGCAGCAGGTCGCTCATCCTAAATCAGTTTAGAGGATTAATGCTTCCAACTTGTTAGGCGCTTATCTATGCCCTTTTTGGGTGTTTTAGATAACATTTGAATTTGCTCAAAGCTTAAGTCAAATAAACCATATCGCTCACCGATATTATCCAACATGGCAGTCCATAACTTGGCTGTCATTTGGGCATCATATAAAGCTCGGTGAAAATCCCCCCCAGTAGAGAGATTAATAAATTCAATTAAGTTACCTAAACTATGGCTAGGTGCGTCTTGAAATATTCGGCGAGATAATAATAGGGAGCAGGAAAATTCGCCACGATATTGACGCCCTAAACGCCTAAATTCAGCGTCCAAAAAGCGACGATCAAATGACGCATTATGGGCGATCAAATTATCATTCCCAATAAAGTCAGCAAAGTCGCTCATTACTTCACGACACGAAGCGGCTTGCTCCAACATACCATTACTTATACCCGTGTAATCTTCAATAAATGAAGTCACTCTAAAACCCGGGTTCATTAGGGCCTGGAATTCATCAACGACGACCCCCGCCTCAAGCTTTACAGCCCCAATTTCAATGGCTCTATCGCCTTGGTCTGGTGATAAGCCTGTGGTTTCGAAATCAAGAATAATTAAGCTATCCGCTCGCATTTAACCCCCATAAATCAAGAATATTAAAAACGCTTAGCCTAACAGACTCTCTCTCAGAGTCACCAAAATTTATCATCTTCATTATCAGTGATTAAGAGAAAAAGTAGCGGCAAATACGACGATACATGGAATTTGATTCCGCGGCTTTCACATCGGATTTTGTAATTTTTTGCCCCTTACCAATTTGTGAATACATCAGCTTACTGACAGCACTCATGGCAGCGACTTCTGATTTGGTAATGGTTAAAGAACGACCCTGATTCTTGACCAGTCTTGCGATCATGATACGCATGCTAATCAGGTGTTGACGTGTTATCGGCGCCTTAGTACCCACGAACTTGAACCAATCATCATTCATTTTTCGCATCACAGGTTTAAGCACGTCGGGATTGTTTATCGTAAATCCCGCGCCATCTATGGTGCCTTTTGGGGCAGCTCGCATGAGGTCATAAATGAGATGCTCTTTGTCTTTGGCCACCAGCATCCCCTTGGTATTAAGCTGTAGCTCGCCAATAATACCGTTATCCATGGGTAAGAAAAATTTAATATCTTGATAACCCGAATTCAATGCACCTGAGTTATGAGGGTCTTTTACATCACTTGATGATGAGGTGCCATAGCGGTTTTTAAGGGACTTGGCATATTGGCGGACTTGTTTGAATTCATCACTACCTTCAATTCTATTGCGGGCCATATTCATATCAAATTCATTATCGAATTCGACCGTCATACGGGCAATGTCTTTTAAGTCGCCAAAGTCAGACTCTCTTTCTCTATTGGTAATTTTATCCAAGGCACCATTAAAGCTTTTTAATCCTAAAAAGGCACCTGGCGGACAGGATATTCGCCCATGGTACTCAGCCGCTAAATCTTTTGACAGAGAGACTAATTGGGCCTGCGCTACCTTCATGCGTTCAAACTGCATAAAAAGCGTTTTCATTTTAAACTTGGTATTCGCCACATGCCGTCTATCACGACTCGTTAGCGCATATCCTTCTTTGAGACGTTTTTTAGTCTCTTCTGGTACATAGTTTTCAATGGCACTGGGATTAGTCAGCATATTCAGAATTTTTCGATCCGCTTCTATATCAACATAAGGACCAAAAAGAGACAGCCATCTAGCACAGACATTGTTGTCATGGCCGCGGATTTTTTCTTGCAGCATTTTAATGGCTTCGGAATAAGCATCTTGATTAAGCAGAGGGTAGCCTTGGCTAAGATGAGTACTAGAGTTCAAACGTTTTAGAATTTTACCACGGTGTTTACGCGCAGCGACTTCTATTTCATCTAGCCTTAATGCTTGTTTAATCAGTTCTTCAGGGGGCTTTTTTTGCAAATAAACACGTTGACCTGAATACTTCCTACGCATAGAAGCATTGAGTTTTTGTTGTAGTGCGTCCTCTTTTAACGAGGCCAATACACTACTAGTGATCGTCATAATTGATTTCCTGTATTACTCACAGTTAGCCTGCGATTCATTCTGAATGAATATTTCAATTAAGGATCACGCTTTTTTTTACCCGAAACAGTGCTCAGACCTTTGCCCATGACAAAGCGTTCTTGGCCGATTCTATTAAAGTTTTATAAGTTAAATGTAGAGTTAACCAGAAAGACCTCAATATTAATGGGGAGATTAATATTTGGGAAGGGAATTTTAATCATTTGGATAAAATAGGCCCGCAGCAAGGGCTGCGGGCCTTCAATAGAAAGAGTTTAAGCGGCTTTAGGTCTCATCCCCTTACCTACCTGAGCAAAGAGTTGAGTACTAATGATATTCATTGATTTTAGCTCTTCTTTAGAGATTCTTAAGGAATTCGTTCCTCCAGGACCAACTGTTTTTGCCATTCGCGCCATCATAGCTTTCATTATTTTAACGTCACTTTCTAGTCCTGTTGTTTTCGTCAGAATTTCTTTTCTGAACCATTCTTCTGTCAGTTCTCTAACTTTGGTTTTCATAACACGAACATTGGTCATTGTTTTCGAGCCATCATCATTCTTTTTCGCTTCACGGGTAATATCATAAATATAATGTTCTGTATGTTTAGCAATTAACATAGTCTTAGTATTAAGCTGTAATTCACCAATAATATTATTGTCCATTTTCAAAAAGAATTTAATATCCTGATAACCCGATTTTAACGCACCACTATTATGAACATCCTCTTTTGAACCTCCAGAGGAGGTACCAAAACGGTTTTTTAGGGATTTTGCATAACCCTTGAGCATATAAAACTCTTTACTGCCTTCTATATAATTTCGAGCTAAATCCATTGCGGCTTCATCATCAAACTTAATTGTCATACGAGCGACATCTTTTAAATCACCAAAGTCTGAACTTCTTTCCCGCTTAGTCATTTTCTCCAAAGCACCACTAAAGCTTTTCAATCCATCAAAAGCGCCTGGAGGACAAGACAAATCGCCATTAAAAACGCCCGCAATTTGCTCACATAACATCTTCAATTGCGCTTGAGCGACTTTCATTTGCTCAAATTTTAAAAATAATACTTTACGCTTGTATGCCGCTTGACCTTTAAGGCGCTTATCTGCAAACGTTTCTTTACCTGCACGATACCTATCCTGCGATGCATCTGGTAATAAAGCGATTAAGTCATTTTCACTATTCAATAATCGTAAAATTTCCATATCTGCTTTCATATCTTTAACTTCTTGAGCGCCAAAAGCTTTAATCCATTCCTCTTCGGACATTCGACCTCTTTGCATTTGAAAAGAAATTACTTTCTCCGCCAGTACTTTCCTTGCTTTAGAGTAAGCATCTTTGTCAAATAACGGATAACCTTGAGTTAAGTATTTCCCTTGATTGAGCCTATCCATGACTATTTTTCTTTTACCTTCCACTGACTTTTTGTCATCCTTTACATCTTCATTTAAAGCCTGAATCGCCTTTACATATGTCATTGGCGGAGGAGGTGGTGGTGGTGTAGTTGTCCAGCTTTTAAATGTTGACGCAGCTGATGCACATAATTCAGTAAATGTTGGCATAATCAATTCCTTTAATAATATTGGTGTCAGGCAATTCATTCACTCAAAGCCAACATCAGACAACAGGGCTTTGATTGATAACTTCTCGCCATTTATATTTACAGTTTCATTACTTATAGACACTACTCTAAATTCTATTTGTGCATTTAGGGTGCAATCACCTCATTTTTTCAAAAAATAATTATTCGATATTAGCAAATCGATTAACACCCATAGAAAAAATACATTTTTAACAATAAAAAATACACTAATCACTTACGTAATTGATAGTAGTCACTAACATAGGAGGTACCATATAAAAAGATAATATGGGAGCGAGGTAACCGAACATTAGAAACTCAGCATAGATCAAAACAGAGTATTCGCATTTTATTTCAATAAGTTTAGAAATAAAGAAAAAGCATGAAATATCTAGCTAGCATCCACAACAAACATGAACAAAGAGGTTAAAAACACAATAGTGTCATCGAATATGGAGCCAATGTAACAAAGTGAAAGTGACCATATTCTTGGTTCAGGCAAAACGGCAGCACTAAGGTCTTTATGCACGGCCTTGCGCGAACACTATAAACTCACTGTTATCGCCAATGACATCGACACCCAATAAGGACGCTAAGTATCTGCCAACTTGAAAAAAGCAGAGGGCTTAGACGATATAATTCAATTCATAGTGCATCAAGGCATGTTAGAATCCAAAACCCTCTCAGCAGCCAAAGCTGTGGTCTAATTTTAAATCCTTTTATTTGGAGAACCTTTAATGAGAAAGAGTCACTTTCTTATGATTGCTGCCTTAAGCAGCTTTACTTCCGTTGTTTTTGCTCACTCTGGTCATGATGTCAGCATGCCATTTTTATCTGGTTTTCTTCACCCTTTGATGGGCTTTGATCACCTGATTGCCATGTTTGCAGTGGGCTTATGGGGCGCTCGTCTTGGCGGGAAAGCTATTTTTGTAGCGCCAATTGCCTTCGTTGTTACCATGTTAATCGGCTTCAATTTAGCCATTGCAGGTATGAGTATCCCTTACGTTGAACAAGGTATCATTGCCTCAGTCATTTTCTTAGGTCTTGTATTAGCGTTTTCTACCCGCCTACCTTTAGTATTTAGCAGTGGACTCGTTGCTGTTTTTGCTTTTTTCCATGGTGCCGCCCACGGTATGGAATTACCGTCAGACGCTCACGCAACCAGCTTTGCAATGGGCTTCGCAGCAGCATCAATTGCCTTCCACTTAATTGGGGTGACATTTAATAAAGCAATAACACCACTTAACCAAAAGCTAGTCTCTCGTTTAACTGGTAGTTTGATCGCCTTATCAGGTGTTTTTCTTGCAATTGGTGCCTAACGACTCATATTAAGTCAGCACAACAACCCTAAGAAAATCCTCCACAAATCCATAATAATGTCTAATACCGAGTCATTATTATGGATTTTTTGCTCATTGCTGGTATCTCGTTATTCTCATCGATAGTATAAAAAGAATGATTAATCGTATTTTCACTTTAATCTGTTCTGTCTATAGATAAACTTAAAAGAGATTTACCCTATGCATCGCAAAGTTGAAAGCTCCATATTAATTGTTGACGATGTCCCCTCTGTCAGACAGTTTCTTAAACAATCTCTTCACCACTTGGGCACTTATGAGATTCATGACGCTGCTGATGCCAAGCAAGCAACGCGTACCATGACTTATTTAAGACCTGACATTATTTTTCTCGACATTGACTTGCCTGACCAACAGGGAACAACCCTGATTCCAAAGTTTTTACAGCTCTCCCCAGAAAGTACCATAGTGATGTTCTCAGCGAACAATACGGTTGAAAATATTGTCAAAGCGAAAGAACTTGGGGCTAAGGGCTTTCTAGTCAAACCATTTACCCTAAACAAAATTGAATTTATTTTGAAAAAATACGGTAGGAAAAAATAACAATGGCTCACAATATTCTGGAAATTCTAAATAAATGTGAAAGACGTTTAGCTAAAAAAGCAAAACGCTTAGATAGAGAGCTCCAGATAAGTGGTCAAGACATCTTTAACAAGAGCGAAACGCTGCAAGGTGATGAGTGGCAGAGACTCTTCATATCAATCATTCAACTCCATATAGATTCACTCGAGCAATCGCTCAGTCAGCTAAATTTTCAACAAGGTGATTCACCAAGACAGGCAAACTTAATAATAGAGAATGTGACAGAAGCGCTTAGGTCGTCTGAATCTTACGATAAATTAAGTCTAACCTGCCAACAGATAGAGGGCACATCCCTCATAGTTGAAACAAATTCACTTATTCTAACCTTTGAATTGGACGCCTTATCTACCCTAGAACAAGGTATGCGCAAGCATATCCTATGTGCGGATGATAACCCTGATAACCGCCAAATTATTAAGCTATTACTAGAGAAAATGGGGCATAAAGTCAGTACGGCTGAAAATGGCAAATTAGCGCTTGAAGCCACACTTGAGCAAGAATTTGATCTCATTTTTTTAGATATTCAAATGCCAGTGATGGATGGCATAGATACATTAGAGCTGATTCGCTCTACCGCATGTGAAACACCGATCATTGCCTTTACCGCGCAGGTATACGACCATGAGGTTAGTCACCTTCTTAACCTAGGTTTTAATGCTTGGCTTGCTAAGCCGATTGATAGAGCAAAGCTTGACGATCTTCTTTTAACCTACCTTGATAGCAGAGCAAATACCCAAAACATCGAAATTGACCCTGCTGAATTGGAGAAAATGAAACGGGACTACCAACATAGTCTAACGATTTACCTGCAAGATATTGAAGGGGCTTGCCTTAATCAGGATGTACCACATATAGCTCGAATAGCACACGCCCTAAAAGGCAGCGGCGGTAATTTTGGCTTTGATGATATCACTCAAGTCGCAGGGCAATTAGAGCAAGCCTGCGCGGCACAAACAGAAACGTTACCGACCGAATTCATCTCTGACTTAGTCAACCTACTGAATAAGTACAAAATTTAATCAGCAGTTTCTTACATCACCCCATATCCCGTCATTTCCTCTAAAAATGTTCCTCTATTGAGCTCTATCAACTAGATAGATGTTGATTAGTGGCGGCTGTTTTTGAAATAATCGCCACCTGCACATTAAGCCCCTCATAAAGGGTGCTATCAAGGCGTGAAATGTGGGTATGTTTCACGCTTTTTTAGCTTTAGCTTATTTGCTGCGACCTTAAAAACTCATATATAAAGATGAGATAACTGAAAATAAGTTGAGATAACTATGCAAGAAAAGCAATCTATTCACGGCACTTGGGCGAGCCGTTGGATCTTCATTTTAGCGGCGACAGGTTCTGCCGTTGGTCTTGGTAATATTTGGAAATTCCCTTACATCACAGGTGAAAATGGCGGCGGCGCATTCGTTCTTATGTACCTAGTCTGTATTTTGTTAGTCGGTGTTCCTATTATGATAGCCGAGGTATTTATTGGCCGTCGTGCACGTAAAAGCCCGATTAATGCCATTACCGATCTCGCAAATGAAGCAAAAAAATCTACTTTATGGTCTCTACTTGGCCTCATGGGTATGTTAGCTGGCGTTATGATTTTCTCCTTCTACTCAGTCGTAGCTGGTTGGGTTCTTCATTACATCGCACTTATGGGTAGCGGTGAATTTGTGGGCGCAAGCTCAGAGAAAGCTGGCAGCATTTTTAATGGTTTGCTTGCTGACCCTAAAACAATGTTACTTTGGCACACAGTCTTCGCCATCATGACAGTTGTGGTTGTCATTGGTGGTGTTAACAAGGGCCTTGAACGTGCTACACGTATCTTGATGCCATCCTTGTTTGTGCTACTTGTTATTCTGCTTGGCTATTCAGCTACCACTGAAGGTTTTGCTGAAGGTTTCGACTTCATGTTCCATTTTGATGTGAGTGAATTATCATGGGATGCGGTACTTATCGCCCTTGGCCATTCCTTCTTCACCCTATCACTAGGTATGGGAACCATAATGGCTTACGGTGCTTATATGCCGAAGAAAGCCTCTATTGGTAGCACAGTCATCGCGATTGCGACACTTGATACGGTTGTGGCTTTGATTGCCGGTCTTGCGATCTTCCCAATCATCTTTGCTAACAACATGGACCCAGGCGCAGGCCCAGGCCTAATGTTTGTCAGCCTACCTGTTGCCTTTGGTCAAATGCCTGGCGGTCAAGTCTTCGGCTTTATGTTCTTTGTACTCGTCGGTGTAGCGGCTTGGACATCTGCAATCTCTCTACTAGAGCCAACTGTTGCTTACTTGATCGAGAAATTTAAGTGGTCTCGTGTTAAAGCATCAATTGTTCTTGGCGTGATTGTTTGGGCTATCGGTATCTCTTGCCTATTAGCTTTCAATGAATGGTCTGAATTTAAACTATTCGGTAAGAATATGTTTGATCTTCTAGATTACACTACCGCTAATATCATGTTACCACTAGGTGGCATATTAACTGCGTTATTTGCAGGTTGGGTTGTGTCTAAGAAAGTCAGCATTGAAGAAATTGGAATCTCTGAAAACATTCATAAAATTTGGTTGTTTACAGTACGTTTCGTCGCACCTATTGCCGTCAGTATTGTATTTGTTTTAAATCTTAAATAAATAAAGTACGACTAATAAAAAACCCCAACCTCCTCTGAGGTTGGGGTTTTTTTATCTATTAAAAATATTTGTTATACCTAAAAAAATGACGCTATTTCATCGCGTAGCTTTCGTAACTTTGTATTAATACATCGATTAAGCCATCCAGAAACGATTTGGCTTCAGCTTTAGTCTCTAGCGGTCTTGTTACTAGTTTCATGGTCACTCACTCCTGTCGGTGCCTGTGGTAATTAATACTAGTCGACAAAACTCCATTGCGATAATGGATTATTTCAATCAGCTTAATAGCGTTAGCTTTCCCTGAAAATAGCGTCAATGGAAACAAAAAAACTCAGGAATAGTTAAATAGTATTTACATTTAATCTCCATTTGAATAAATTTAGTTAGGACTATAATCTTTTGAGATCTAATCATTCGTGATAATTGATCATGTTTGCACTAAATAGCTATTGCACCGTTCGCACAAAACCCTATAATCCGCGAACTATTTTTAACACTCATCCTAAGCTGTATAGAAAGTAATTATGCCTGATTCACAACAATTACATGATGTGCTTATTAACTTACGTCGCGTAATAAGAGCGACCGACTTACAATCCAAACGGGTTGTCAAAAAGTGTGGCCTTACCATACCTCAAATTATGGTACTGAGTGCCATTCATGAGTTGGGGGATGTCACTGTTAAACGTATCTCTGATAAAGTGTCTTTAAGCCAAGCAACTGTGACAACAATTCTAAATCGTTTAGAAGACAGGGTGTTAGTTGAACGAGTTAGGGCGCAAAAAGACAAACGCATCGTTAATGCACGCCTAACTGAGGAAGGACGCAGTATGTTAGACAATGCGCCGCCACTTTTAAATGAGAAGTTTATTGACCGCTTTGAAGACTTGGATAGTTGGGAAAAAAGTCAGATTTTATGCAGTCTACAAAGAATTGCGAGCATGATGGATGCTGAGAATATTGACACTGCACCCTTAAGTGAAGTTTCAAACGATACTTTTTAACTTTTTATAACTACCAAACTCTCCTCGTTATTTCAACAAAAAAGCCCTTATTTCTAAGGGCTTTTTTTTATTTGATCAAAACTTACCCAATCACGACTAGGCTTTAACAAACAACGCCTTACCCGTTTACTGAATTAGTTTGCGCACTAATAATTAGAGATGTAAACTATTCGATGTTTTGAACACTAATCATTTCCTTTAATAGAATAATTAAACTAAAAGGGTACTCCTCTATGCTTAAATATACTTTTGTCGCTGGAGCTATGGTCTTACTAAGTTCTGCAAGCTTTGCTGCTGGCTCCTGCGGTAAAGTTTCCATTGCCGACATGAACTGGAATTCAGCATCCTTGATGGCAAACATTGATAAATACATCCTCGAAAAAGGCTATGATTGTGAAGTTGAACTAATACCTGGTGATACCATGCCAACAGGTGCTTCCATGATCGAAAAAGGTGAACCAGATGTAGCGCCTGAAATGTGGAGTAACGCCATGCGTGATGCGTTACAAAAAGGCGTTGATGATAAACGCTTACGCTTTGCAGGTAACTCACTGTCTGATGGTGGTGAAGAAGGCTTTTGGGTTCCAAAATACCTTGTCGATATGAACCCTTCACTGGCAACTATTGAAGGTGTGCTAAAAAACCCACAACTATTCAAACACCCTGAAGACGATGATCTAGGTGCACTATATAGCTGCCCTGCTGGCTGGAACTGTCAGATCTCTACAAAAAACCTTTTCATCGCATTGGAAATGGAAGAAGCCGGTTTTGATATTATCGATCCAGGCTCCTCTGCCGGCCTTTCTGGCTCAATCGCTCGTGCTTATGAACGTGGTCAAGGCTGGTTAGGTTATTACTGGGCGCCAACTGCCGTTCTAGGTAAGTATGAAATGGTTAAAGTTGATTTCGGTTCTGGTATTGATGATGAGCATTTCAACACTTGTTTGACACAAGAAGATTGCATGGATCCTCGCCCAAGCATGTGGCCACCAGCACCAGTGCAAACAATGACAACAGAAGAGTTCGCTGCACGTGAACCAGGCGCTTACGATTATTTCTCTAAGCGTTCTTTCACTAACAATAAAATGAATGTTTTATTGGCTTGGATGGAATATAACCAAGCAGATGGTGAAATTGCTGCTGAGTACTTTTTGAAAAACAATGAAGAAATGTGGTCTGCATGGGTATCTGCTGATGTTGCTGCAAAAGTTAAAGCGTCACTAAACTAATCCTTCAAAGCACTAAGTTATCCCCTATCTAACAGCCGTTAGATAGGGTTCTCCATTAGATTTTAAGCAACACGAAAACGAGGCGACATTCACTATGTCAGATACTTCTTGGTTAAGTAAGTTTCCACAACTAGAGCGTGGCGACCTGATTGCCATACGAAAAACACTCGATGGCGCCTATAGGGAATTCTCTCGTAGTTATGGCGATACTATTGAAAGCCTTTTTGATCCACTACTAACATTCTTAATTTGGTTCGAAAAACTCCTACTCAATTCGCCTTGGTTTTTAACCATTGGTGTCATACTTGCTATTGTGTACAGTGCCAGTCGTTCTTGGAAACTGTGTGTTGGTGTCTGCGCTTCTCTTGTTGCCATTGGTGTCTTAGGTATGTGGGACGACACCATGAGAACCCTCAGTATTATTACTATCTGTACCTTACTCTCTATCGGTATAGGTGTGCCGACAGGCATTCTTATGTCACGTTCCAATCGAGCCCAAGCAGTCATCACCCCCATACTCGATGTGATGCAAACCATGCCGGCTTTTGTTTACCTCATTCCTGTCGTGATGCTATTGGGTATTGGTAAAATACCGGGTGTTATCGCCGTCATCATTTATGCTGTACCGCCTGTGATTCGACTCACAAACTTAGGTATACGCTTAGTTAATAAAGAAACTTTGGAAGCGGCAACCGCATTTGGAGCAACCTCAACACAACGTCTATTTGGCATACAATTACCACTTGCTATGCCGACTATCATGGCAGGTATTAACCAAACCATCATGATGGCATTGGCCATGGTAGTTGTTGCTTCCATGATCGGCGTTAAGGGCTTAGGGCAACCTGTTCTAAAGTCCATTACTAACCAATATTTCACCCTAGGTTTATTTAACGGCCTAGCCATTGTTGCCTTAGCAATTATCTTTGACCGTGTATCACAAACTTATGCTAAACGTACTCAAAAGCACCTTGGAGGCATGAATAATGACTGATTTAAGCAAAGCCTCTCCAGAACAAGAAACGCTAATTGAAATTAGCGGCCTATACCAGGTATTTGGTAACAAGGCAGCCTCTGTATTACCTATGGTAAAAGCAGGTAAAACTAAAGATGAAGTACTAGCTGAAACGGGTCATACCGTCGGTTTAAGAGACATAAACCTTGATGTAAAGCGTGGCGAAATTTTCGTCATCATGGGACTTTCCGGCTCAGGAAAATCGACCATGATACGTCATTTCAACCGATTAATTGACCCCACTGAAGGTCAAATAAAAGTTGAAGGTAACGACATTATGAAGCTCTCAGATAAAGAGCTTATTCAATTTCGTCGCCATAAAATGTCCATGGTATTTCAACATTTTGGATTAATGCCACACCGTACTGTGCTTGACAATGTTGCTTATGGATTAGCAATCCAGAAAGTAGATAAAGCGACACGTTTAGCCGATGCAAACCAGTGGTTAGAAACCGTTGGCTTGGCAGGTTATGGTGATCAATACCCATCTCAGCTGTCGGGTGGTCAACAACAAAGGGTTGGACTTGCTAGAGCCTTGTGCACTAATGCTGAAATCCTACTGATGGATGAAGCCTTTTCTGCATTAGACCCTTTGATTCGAAGTGAGATGCAAGATCAACTGATTGAGCTTCAAGCGAAGTTGAAAAAAACTATCATCTTCATTACCCATGATTTGGATGAAGCGTTACGTATCGGTGACCGAATCGCTATCCTCAAAGATGGCATATTATCTCAAGTGGGTAAGCCAGTTGATATATTACTTAACCCAGCAGATGCGTACGTTGAAGCTTTCGTAAAAGATGTTAACCGTGCAAGAGCGTTAAGCACTGAAACATTGATGAAAGAAGCCAGTAATACATTAGAGCCTCAAAGTGTGAGTGCTGCGATTCAATCGTTAACAGCAAACCAGCAAGAATATGGTTTTGTCGTAAATAAAGACGGTTATCAAGGTGTTGTCACCCGCACTCTATTAGAGCAAGCTAATAATGCGGATGCAGATATTTGTTCAGATGACGTCTTAATCAAAGTACCTAGCGTATCGCCAACCCAATCATTGCAATCAGCGATCCCTGAAGCATTGAGTCACAGTTTTGCCCTTCCTGTCACCTGTGAAGAAGGCAAACTAGTGGGCACCATAGAAAGATCTGAAATTGCTCAAGTACTAGAGTCCTAAAGCACACTGTGTCAGATTTAGGCTTAATCTCATTTAAGCCTAAATCTGACACCCCCTCTTCCCCATAACCCATAAACTCACCTTTTTTGCTAGAACTGAACTCAACCCCTTCATCTAAAGCTTAATTTGCTTATAATAACGTACTGAAACACGATGTTAGCTCTCATACCTGAACTAGTTTTGACAAGTACAACCGAGGGAAGTTATGGATAATCCTGCATTAGAACCAAGACATAATTGGCGCGTTCTGCTTCAATTAAGAGCCATTGCCATTATGGGGCAAGCAGCGTGTGTCTTTATCATTTTTTTATTCTTTGATGCCATTGAAAATGCATCGTTAATGGCCGCTATTATTGCTGTCTATGCCTTAATAAATGGCATCCTTTGGGTGCAACTACGTAACCCAGAGCTACCGGGCAACAAGTCTTATCTGTTTCAAATTCTGCTCGATATTTTCGAACTCAGTATCATGTTTTATTTGAGTGGCGGTAGCGACAACCCCTTTATCTTTTATTACCTAGTCCCCCTCAGTATTGCCGCTGTGGTATTACCTTTAAACTATGTCATTTGTATCGCGATAAGCGCTATCTGTGCATTCAGCTTCCTCAGCATCTACAATGTCCCCCTACCTGAATTCGCTGAAAATGATCTCCGTTTTACCGTCCCTCATCTTGCACTTTGGTTTAACTTTGTCATGTGCTGCCTATTTATCACAGGTTTTATCACACATATCGTGGGTTATATGAAGCGTCAACAAAATTGGCTTTCAGATAGTCGAGAGCACCTATTACAAGACGAGCAAATACTTGCTATCGCCACTCATGCAGCAGGCACTGCCCATGAACTTGGCACACCTCTAAACAGCATGAAGTTGATCGTCGAAGAGTTATTAGAAGATATTAAAGGCAATGAAACTGCCCACAAAGACGTGCAACAACTCAAAACACAATTAGACAATTGCACCAAAATTTTACGTAACCTATCAGAAGAAGCTCGTATTAATGAGCACTGGCATAACGACATAACTGATGCCTCTCAATATATGGATAAAATCTTGGATAAATGGCGTATTTTAAGACCTGATGTCAGCCTTGATTATCAAGAAAAAAAAGGGGGCGCGCCTCTTATCCGTGTTGACCCCACCCTAGATCAGGCTTTTTTGAACTTGTTAAATAATGCTGCCGATGCAAATCCAAACGCAATCCAAATTAAAGCAAAATGGAATCTTGATGAGTTTATATTAACCATAAAAGACCATGGCGCTGGCATCTCGAATCAAGTACTCGAACGCCTTGGCCAACAGCTCACCACCACGAAAGATGGCATGGGTATCGGCTTCTTTTTATCCAATGCATCGGTTGCAAGACGAGGCGGCACGGTTGCTCTCTACCCTGTTGAAGAGGGCGGCACATTAACCCGTATCACGATTCCCATTGCTGATAAGCAATCAACTTCTAATGGACAGTAAACAAAAAAATGAATCCTAAGCTGTTAATTATTGATGACGATGAAGTCCTCACCTCCACATTAAAACGGGCGATGGAACGCCGAGGACTGGAGGTCGCAACGGCGATGAACGGTGAAGAAGCTTGCACTTATTTAAGAGAGCAGACATTTACCTACGCGACGCTAGATTTAAAGCTTGAGCACGAATCTGGCCTCGCTATTTTAACGCAACTACTGGCGATACAGGCCGATCTCAAAGTGGTGGTATTAACAGGCTATGCCAGTATTCCTACAACCGTGGAAGCCATTAAACGTGGCGCTCAAGATTACCTTTGCAAACCCGCTTCAGGTGATGACATATACTCATCTTTACTAGGCAATAAAACAGATGACGTCAGTATTGCCAGCAAACCCTTGTCTGTTGATCGCATGGAGTGGGAACACATTCATCGAGTAATGGCTGAAAATGATGGCAATATTTCAGCCACCGCAAGGGCATTAGGGATGCACAGACGAACACTGCAACGCAAACTACAGAAGCACCCTGCCACCCACTGAACATAATTTTATACACATAAATAATTTTTATCTGTAAGCTAGGGTAGTAATCGCTCTAGCTTGATAAAGAGAATCATTGATGGCCAAAAAGAAAATACCGTTAAAGAAATTTACCTTATTATTTATCTCTTTTTTGTCCTGTATTCCTGCCGTGCTTGTCTTCGTGTGGTTTCAAATCAAAATCAATGTGTTTGCACAAAACGAATACACACTTAGTGACGTCTTCGTCATTATGATTATTTTAAGTCTTAATATTTTACTCGCGAAACGCTTAGCAAACTTCTTAGGTTTGACGATTCAGTCCTTTATCGATGCCGTGAGCGATATTAGCCAAAGGCACCATAAAATCCCCCTCGATAAATTCAATACGCTTGAATTTCATCAACTGGCGAGCTCATTTAACTCTTTATCAGATCAAGTTGAAAAGCAAAAACGTCAACTTAAAAGGCAACAAGAACACGATAAAACGCTTTTATTACAGCGAGTAGCAGATAATCTCCCAGGTATGATCTTCCAATCTAAACAAACCTCATCAGGCTCTATACTCACCTATTTTTTAAGCTTTGGGCTGGAGCACATCTATGCCAATGCCGACAAAAACCAAGAACAGCGCGTACATGAGTTAATAGATTCATTTAGCTTAAGAGATTTTCCTGAGCTATTAAAAACCATGCGAATTTCAGCTCAAACCATGCAACCTTATCATTTTGATATTGAAGTTAATAACCTGAAACAAGAGACGTATTGGCTTTCTATATCAGGACAACCCTCGTTAAAAAATGATGAAGTTCATTGGGATGGGGTTGCATTGGATATAACACAAAGAAAAAATCATGAAAAAAAAATGTGGCAACAAGCTCACATCGATGCAATCACTCAATTAAACAATCGTTCATCATTTAATAAAACACTGTCCAAGCTTTGCTCATCTGAGACGGAAAAAGCCTTTTCTTTGCTCTTTTTTGATCTAGATAACTTTAAACATATTAATGATAGGTATGGCCATCATATTGGTGATCAAGTACTGATATCCTTTTCTCAGCAGTTGATAGAAGCTTTCTCACACCTAGAAATGAGCTTTTTAGCAAGAGTCGGTGGTGACGAGTTTTGTGTCATAGCCCGCCACAAAATAGAATTAACGAAGCAAGCTGAAAGTTTGTTAACTAAACTATCTTTGCCGCTTGAAGTTCAGGGTATTAAACTCTATATCCAAGTCAGTGTTGGTTTAGCTAATTACCCTGAAAATGGCCACAGTGCCGAAGCGATACTGCATAAAGCGGATATCGCCATGTACTCAAGCAAAGATGCTGGCGGCCATCAACTTCGCCAATAGTCTTAGGCAAATCAATTAATGACATTTGGATGACTCATGTCAATCTGCTAAACTTGCGCGAAATTGACAAGCTTGATGATTTTACCTCTTATTTTCTCCGAAAATATTGAATTTTTAGGTGTAGCTGGCTACAAACTAATCTAAAATCATCAACCCCCCTTCCTCACTCAATCAGGATTCTGACTAAATGTCTAAATCGAATATTAAGAACGATTTATTATCGGGTCTTACGGTCGCACTCGCCCTAGTCCCAGAGGCAGTAGCATTTGCCTTTGTAGCAGGTGTTGCACCTCTTGTCGGCTTATATGCCGCCGCTATCGTTGGTTTCATCACGGCTGCATTTGGTGGCCGCCCAGGTATGATTTCAGGTGCGACAGGCGCTCTTGCCGTTGTTATGGTTGCCCTAGTGGCAAACCATGGCGTCGAATACCTTTTTGCCACCGTTATTCTAATGGGTATTATTCAAATTTTAGCGGGTGTACTGCACCTAGGTAAATTCATCCGAATAGTGCCTTACCCAGTAATGCTAGGATTCGTGAACGGTTTAGCTATCGTAATCTTCTTAGCGCAGCTTGGACAATTCAAAGTACCAGATGCACAAGGTGTTTTGGTTTGGATGCAAGGTTCTGAGCTCGCAATTATGCTTGGTTTGGTTGTTTTAACCATGGCAATCATTCAATTCTTGCCTAAACTAACAACGGCAATTCCTTCTTCCTTAGCCGCGATTGTCTTCGTTACCTTCTTATCTAGCTTCTTAAATCTTGAAGCAAGAACCGTCGTTGATTTTGTGGCGACTATGACAGGTGATATTAATGCTTCTATTGCGGGCGGATTACCTAACTTCTCCATCCCTATGGTGCCATTTAACCTTGAAACATTAGCAATTATTGCACCATACGCCTTTATTTTGGCGGCCATTGGTCTAATTGAGTCACTACTAACATTGCGCTTAATTGATGAAATGACAGAAACCCGCGGCCGAGGCAACAAAGAATGTATTGCTCAAGGCTCAGCTAATATCGTCACAGGTTTCTTTGGTGGCATGGGTGGCTGTGCCATGATTGGCCAGAGTATGATTAACATTAACTCAGGTGGGCGTGGTCGTTTATCCGGTATTAGCGCCGCTGTCGCCTTAATGATGTTTATCCTTTTTGGTGCTTTTTTAATCGAACAAATCCCACTGGCGGCTTTGGTTGGTGTCATGTTCATGGTTGTTATTGGAACATTTGAATGGTCTAGCTTTAGGATCATTAAAAAAATTCCATTACACGATGCTTTCATCATAGTACTCGTGTCTGCTGTAACCGTGTTTACTGACCTTGCTATTGCTGTGTTTGTCGGTGTTATTGTTGCTGCTCTTGTTTTCGCATGGGAACATGCAAAACATATCCAAACTAAGTCTTACCTTGATGAAAATGGCTGGAAGGTATATGAATTAGACGGTCCATTATTCTTTGGTTCCATCAGTAATTTCATGGAATTATTTGATCCTAAAAATGATCCGGATGATGTGGTTGTTGAATTTTTACATTCACGTGTAGCCGACCACTCAGGTCTAGAAGCGATTGATAGCTTGGCAGACAGATATGAAAAAGCGGGTAAACGCCTGCATATCAGACACCTTAGCCGAGACTGTCAGTTACTACTTAAAAAAGCAGGCAGTCTAGTTGAAGTTAACTATATCGAAGATCCTAGTTATAGCGTTGCTTCTGATAAACTAGGCTAGTCCCTATTATCAGAAACAAAAAAGCCGTATTCATTCATTGAATACGGCTTTTTTATGCTTGCTGCTTTTACAAAACCACGCAGGGTTTATTTCAGATCTAAAACATCTTGCATATCATACATGCCTGCAGATTTACCCTTCAGCCATTGTGCTGCTCTCACCGCACCTTTAGCAAAGGTCATACGGCTGCTGGCTTTATGTACTATCTCAATACGCTCACCTTCTGTCGCAAACCAGACACTATGGTCGCCAACGACATCCCCTGCGCGAATCGTTTCAAATCCGATTTCTTTTTGCGTTCTAGGACCAATTTGACCTTCACGCCCATAAACGGCGCATTCTTTTAGATCTCGTCCAAGGGCTTCAGCAACCACTTCTCCCATGCGTATAGCAGTACCTGAGGGTGAGTCCACTTTATGTCTATGATGCGCCTCAACTATTTCCACATCATACTCATCCCCAAGAATTTTTGCGGCAGTAGCAAGAAGCTTCAAGGTTACGTTAACGCCGACACTCATATTTGGCGCAAATACGACCTGAGTGCGCTTAGCACATTCATCCAGAGCGTCTTTCTCGTCATCATTTAAGCCAGTTGTCCCCACCACAATCGCTTTGTTATGTGCTGCACAAAACTGGGCATTTTCTATCGTTAAAGCCGGCATGGTGAAATCAATCAGCACATCAAAGTCATTTACGCAGGCAGCTAAAGAATCCACCATAGCGACATTAAGCTTGCCGACACCTGCGACTTCACCCGCATCAGCGCCAACCAAACTACTGCCCTGTTTTACGATTGCAGCACCCACGACACAATCAGCAGCATCATTGACAGCCGTAATCAAATTTTTTCCCATGCGCCCTGAAGCGCCGATAATTGCTACTCGTATCATCTTCTTATCCCACAATAATTATGTCGCCAACAATAACAAAAACTCAATAAAATCTCAGCTATTTCCTATCTCAATTAGGATAAGATAAGTTGAACCCGAACAGGCTAAGGAATGCTCATATGAAGCGATTAATTTTACTATTTCTCTGCTTATACTTATCGGCTTGCAGTTTTGGCAGCACGGCTTATAAGCACCTTGATTATGTTGTGCTTTGGTATGCTGCTGATTATGTGAGTCTTAACAAAACACAAAAGTCAGCTTTGTCTAAGGCCACCAATGCTTTTACTCAATGGCACAGAAGCAATGAACTAACGAAATACCAGCAACTATTATCTGAATTCAAACAAGATATAACACTGCAAAAATTAACTCCGGCCAAAGCAAACTATTACCGAACAGAGATCCGACAATTTCTAAACAATATAAGGGACTATCTAGAACCAAACTTACCACCCTTGATATCGAGCTTAAGTGACAAACAGTACCAACAGATCCTTAGCACTTTGACGACTGAAATAAACGATGCCAAAAAGGATAATAAAAGCATTGAAGAAAATTTCAGCCAAATGCACAAAAAAACCGAGCAATGGTACGGCGCTTTAACACAAGAACAGCTGAGTATTCTAAGCAACATAAATCAAAAAAGAGAATTACAGAAACCCTATTGGCAGGCAGAAGATGAGAAGTGGTTAACCGCATTTACCCTGGCGAGCCAGAAGAAAAATGATGTCAGAACGCATGAAATCAAGCGGGTACTATTAAGCGTATTAGCACCCTCAGATAACAATGACTATAGCGAAAGGGAAGAGTGGTTTGCAGTTTGGAGACTTTCCAGTGGCGTGCAAAGGGGTGCCATATTATTAAAGCTTTCAGAATACCAAACATTGATTGATGACATTTCAGACTATTGAAATGTCATCAAATTGATCAGAATATCTCATCAGGAGCTAATTCAAAAACAGCTGTATCATCAAGGTCGTCTTCAACTTGAGAGTCTCCGAAGGTATCATTAAAGCTATCAAATGCATTATCAAAGCGGGCTACCGACAGGTCATTTTGCTTGATAATCAATTCCACACGACGATTACTTGCTCGGTTAAAAAAGGTGTCGTTAGGCGCTAAAGGTCGAGTATCAGCATAACCTGTCACAGAGAATCTATTTTGCTCAAGCTGTCCTGTGGCAAATAACTCTTCTGCAACCGAAATTGCACGGGATGAAGATAGCTGCCAATTGGAGCCAAAACGTCCGCTTACAATGGGAATGTTATCTGTATGCCCTTCGACAGCAATCGTACCTTGAATACCAATCAGTACATCCCGAATCATGTCTATAATGGGGATAAAATCAAAGTTCAACTCTGCTGAGCCGGATTCAAACGAGCCTTTTTCTTTGAGTCGAATCGTGATGGTACGTTCTTGGGTTTCAACCTCCACGGTTCCTTTAGAGATTTCCTCTCTTAGCACAGATGAAATCTGCTGAGCATCCGCTTCCGTTTGTTTAACCTGCTTTTCTCTTTCTAAATCCGCCGTCGACTTGTCTACATAGGCTTGACCTTGTGCACCAGCCCCTTCTTTTTCATTAAGCTCAGCTTCACCAGGCTTACATAAAACTTCAAGGGTGTGCTCAGGTGTTGAATCAACCTTCTGACGCACCTCATTAATGGGCGTTGGCTCGGGTTTACCCGGACTAAACTCTTGGGCAATAATGGATGTACCGGTAGGAATAGATTTAGCTTCAATCTGTTTTTGTACACCAAATGCTTCACGCATTGAGCCTGCCAACTGCTTGAATTTTAGAACATCCATTTCAGCAAAGGATAATAGCAACACAAAGAAACACATCAACAGCGACATTAAATCGGCGAATGTCCCCATGTAGGCAGGTAGGCCCTCGATACATTCAGGACATTCTAATTCTTCTTCATCACTCATGAGTTAGGATATCCAGCAGCAAAGTTAGGATTATTCACGTTCAATACGCTTACCTTCAGCAATGTAAGTCTTCAAAAGACCATCAATAACTCGCGGATTTTGGCCAGCTTGAATCGCAAGTAGAGCATCAATAATAAGTTGTTGCGCCTTTAGCTCTTCGTTGGCTCGGTTTTCTAGTTTGGCCTGTAGTGGTAAACACACCATGTTTGCCAACATGGCACCATAAAGTGTGGTTAATAGGGCAACCGCCATCGCCGGTCCAATCGATTTAGGATCATCCATATTAGCCAACATCTGCACCAAACCAATCAAGGTACCTATCATTCCCATTGCGGGACCGGTATCTCCTAGCGATTTGAAAATTTTAGCGCCTGCGTCATGTCGCTCAAAGGCCATCTTCATGTCTTTGGTTAATTGGCCTTTCACCACAGTCCCATCGTGACCATCCACCAACATTTGAATGCCTTTTGACATAAAAGGATGGCTCACATCCATCCCTTCTAAGGATAACAAGCCTCCTTTTCGAGCGGCATCAGCAAGATTGAAGATTTCATCAATAAGTGCATCAAGTGGTACGCTTTTAAACATAAATGCTTTAGCAACGACTTTACCCGCACCCAGAAACTGACTTAGAGGATATTGCATTAGCACAACAAATGTTGAACCAATCAAAACGATTAGGATAGAGGCGGGGTCCAAAAACATGCCCGCTGAGCCACCTAATATAATTGCCGATACGATGATCGCAAAGGATCCTATCAAACCGACTAACGTTGCTAAATCCAAACTAGTCTCCTAACCGAGTACATTACGATGCCAAACTTGGTATAATTCTAAACTAAAGTAACGAGATAGGGTTAGACCCAAACCTAGATTTTTGTATTACTTCCAACAGAAAGCTCGAAGAAAGCCCGATTTTCTGTTACAAAATGTAGTCTTTTAAAGAGAGCAAACCATGTCACGTAAAACCAGCGTTCGACACTTTGAAGATAATTTGGTCGAATTAGATAATATAGTCAATCAATTAGAGTCCAATCAGCTGTCTCTTGAAGATGCTTTAAAAGCATTTGAAAAAGGTGTCAAACTCAGTAAAGATTGCCAAACAGTACTCACTCAAGCAGAGCAAAAAGTACAAATTTTGCTTGAACAACAAGGCAACGAAAGCCTAGAGCCTTTTGATCCGGAAGCGAATCAGTGAACCTTAAGCAATTTTCGACCTTTACACAAACACGTGTTGATCAATATCTAGATCATCAACTTAACGACTATACTCCAGCAAATCAACTGCATAATGCGATGCGCTATAGCCTTTTTAATGGCGGCAAACGTATTCGTCCCATGCTAGCTTATGCAAGCGCTCAACTGGTCGGTGAGATTAATGCGTTTACCGATGCTACTGCCGCCGCGATTGAATCGATTCATGCTTACTCATTAATCCATGATGATTTACCTGCCATGGATAATGATGACCTTAGGCGAGGTAAACCGACCAGTCACATTCAATTTGATGAAGCTACAGCCATTTTAGCAGGGGACTCACTGCAAACATTTGCATTTGAATTATTGTCTCAACCGCAATTAGGCAACACTTCAAGGCAATTAACCCTCATTCAAGAGTTAGTGTTAGCGTCTGGACGTCACGGCATGATTACAGGTCAAATGATTGACCTAAGTTCAGAAAATAAAAATATCCGCTTAGACGAACTTGAACAAATGCATTTACACAAAACGGGCGCGCTTATTAAAGCAAGTGTTCGTATGGGCGCATTATCCACAGGTCAAGTCGATACGCAGGTTCTCACTAAGCTTGATGCTTATGCCCATGCGATTGGCCTTGCTTTTCAAGTGCAAGATGACATTATCGACCTAACTAGTGATACACAAACCCTAGGTAAAACACAGTTTTCAGATGCTGAAGCCAATAAAGCGACCTACCCAAAACTATTAGGTTTAGAGGGCGCAAAAGCCCTAGTTTTAAGGCTTCATGAGGATGCTCTCGCACAAATTTCTGAATTTGGTGACAAAAGCCAACCATTAACAGAGCTAGCTAACTATATTATTGACCGTAACCACTGATATACTAGCGCGCCAAATTGACATTAAAGTGAATAATTAACTTGCCCATGTTCGATGTAATCCCAACGCAGCGTCCCAGTACGCCGTTATTAGACCAAATTAATTCACCTGCAGATTTAAGGCAGTTGCAAAAAGACCAGTTAGCTGATCTTGTCAGGCAGCTACGTGAATTTATGCTGTACAGTGTTGGTCAAACTGGCGGACACTTTGGCGCGGGTCTTGGCGTAATCGAACTCACAGTGGCACTTCACTATATCTACAACACACCTGATGACAGATTAGTTTGGGACGTGGGCCATCAAACTTACCCTCATAAGATTTTAACGGGTCGACGAGAAGAGTTACTCAACATACGCCACGAGCACGGCATCTCAGGCTTCCCTAAACGGGACGAAAGTGAGTTTGACACCTTTGGTGTCGGTCATTCTAGTACCTCTATTGGCGCCGCATTGGGTATGTCATTAGCAGCGAACCGCATGGGTATTAAGCGTAAAGCTGTGGCTATCATAGGTGATGGTGCTATGTCAGCGGGAATGGCATTCGAAGCCTTAAATCATGCCGGTGATGTGAATGCTGACATGATGGTTATCTTAAATGACAATAAAATGTCGATCTCAAAACCCGTTGGCGCCTTATCAAAATACTTCGCTCGAATTTGGGCAAGCAAAACTTACGACTCTGTACGTGAAGGTGGACGTAAAGTATTAAAAGGCCTTCCATCAGCATTAGAACTGGCACGTAAAGCAGAAGAGCACATGAAGGGAATGGTTGCTCCTGGCACCTTATTTGAAGAGTTAGGGTTTAACTATATTGGTCCTATTGACGGCCATGATATTGAGTTACTACTAACCACCATATCCAACATGAAAGATAGATCAGGCCCCCAACTACTGCATGTTATCACCCAAAAAGGCAAAGGCTTTGAACCCGCCGAAGGGGACCCAATAGGCTATCATGCCATTAACAAGATTGAACCTGAGTCTGAACCTGCCCCTCAGGTAAAAGCTGAAAACATTAAAAGCAAAGCCAAATACAGCAATATATTTGGCCGTTGGTTATGTGATGCAGCTGAAGCAGACAGCACACTCATGGCAATTACCCCCGCCATGAAAGAAGGCTCGGATCTCATTGAGTTTGCTGAACGTTTCCCTGAACGTTACTTTGATGTCGCCATTGCAGAGCAACATGCGGTCACGCTGGCGGCAGGTATGGCGTGTGACGGCGTAAAACCCGTAGTCGCTATTTATTCGACCTTTCTGCAAAGGGCATATGACCAGTTAATACACGATGTTGCCCTACAAAATTTAGATGTTTTATTCGCTATAGACAGAGCTGGACTGGTCGGTGAAGACGGCCCCACTCATGCTGGCGTATATGACTTAAGTTATTTACGTTGTATCCCTAACATGCTCGTTATGGCACCTTCAGATGAAGATGAATGTCGTAAAATGCTAGAAACGGGTTACCAGTATAAAGGTCCTGCTGCTGTACGTTACCCGAGAGGATCAGGCATTGGTGTAGATATAGAGCCGGGACTAAATACTCTGCCTATTGGCCAATCTCGCACACTTAATCAAGGCCAAGCGGATATAGTTATCTGTGCTTTTGGTAGTCCGACTCATGCAGCAATGAAAGCAGCCAAACACCTTGATGCAACCTTATTAGATATGCGTTTTGTTAAACCTCTTGATGAGGCAGCCTTACTTAAACATGCAAATGGAAAGTTAGTTGTCACAATAGAAGAAAATGCCATCATGGGTGGCGCAGGTTCTGGCGTAAGTGAGTTCTTACTGTCACAAAACATTCAAAGTCCTACTTTGCACATTGGCCTGACGGATCAATATGAAGATCACGCCAGTCATTCGGCCATGCTGAAACGCGTTGGTTTGGATGAGGATGGTATACAGAGGCAGATTGAGAACAAGCTTGAAAGCCTGAAAACACCAAACGTTATGCAAACCGCAGAGCACTAGTTCAAGTTAAAAACTTGTCTCTGTGTGAATCAAGAAATACATACAAAAAAAGCGCAGCTAAGTAAGCCGCGCTTTTTGCGTTATAGACTAGGAACAAATTTTTGTTAATGCGTTAGTTAATGCATTCATCTCTTCATCCGTACCAATCGTGATACGAAGATATTGATCAATACGAGGCTTTTTACCAAAATATCTCACCAAAATACCGATTTCTTTTAATGCTAAATAAATAGTTTGTGCATCATAATCAGGGTGTGTCACAAAGAGAAAATTGGTCGATGACGGAATAATAGAGAAACCTAACGCCTGCAAAGTAAGACTCGCCGCTTCGCGTGTCTTGATCGTCTTTTCGCACAAATAGCCAAGGTAATCAGTATCTTCAACAGATGCTGTCGCTCCAGCCAAAGCAACCCTATCGATAGGGTAACTATTAAACGAATTTTTAAGACGCTCAAGCCCTTCTATCAAATCAGGATGACCTAATGCATAACCGACTCGAATCCCAGCTAAAGCCCTTGATTTAGACAAGGTTTGCACCACTAATAAGTTATCGTATTGATTCACTAATGCCGCGGCACTTTGCGCACCAAAATCAATATACGCCTCATCAACCAGAACAACCTTGTCTAAATTCGCCTGCAATATTGTTTCAATATCACAAAGCGGTAATGCCTTACCTGTCGGTGCATTCGGATTGGTTATCACCACCCCAGACACATCTAGATTTTGATAGTCTTCTACATCAATATCAAAGTCCTGGGTTAATGGAATTAATTTTGCTTCAATGCCATATAAGTTAGCGTAAACCTTATAAAAACTATAGGTAATATCCGCAAACGCTAGAGGCTTATTTGCTTCAGCATTGCCCGCAAAGTAGCCCATAAAAGCTAAAGCAAGTACTTCATCTGAACCATTACCGACAAACACTTGCTCCGTCTTCAGTTTATAGGCTTTCGCCAAGGCCGATTTCAATTGCTTGCAGTTAGGATCAGGATAGAGGCGTAAGTCATCACTCACTTGCTCCTGCATAGCAACAATGGCTTTAGGAGAAGGCCCATAGGGACTTTCGTTAGTGTTTAATTTTATATATTGCTTATCTTGTGGCTGCTCACCTGGCACATAAGGGTCTAGGTTAGCGATTTTATTCGTCCAAAAGCGACTCATTATCAACTCCAATCAAACCCTTTTTGTGTAATCACTCCAGGGTTATAAACATCTAAAATAGTATTAGAAATAAATAAGGCCTCAAAAGAGGCCTTATTTATGTCACTTTAAAGCGCTCGTCATTAGTCTTGGCGGCGCATATGCGGGAACAAGATAACATCACGAATAGAAGGAGCATCAGTAAACAGCATAACCAAACGGTCGATACCGATACCTTCACCAGCAGTCGGTGGTAATCCATGCTCTAAGGCATTGATATAATCTGCATCAAAATGCATCGCTTCATCATCACCCGCGTCTTTTTCAGCCACTTGTTTATGGAAACGCTCAGCTTGGTCTTCTGGGTCATTTAACTCGGAGAAACCGTTTGCGATTTCACGACCACCAACGAAGAATTCAAAGCGATCCGTAATAAACGGATTATCATCATTACGGCGTGCCAGAGGGGAGACTTCAGCAGGGTAAGCCGTGATGAAAGTCGGCTGATCTAACTTAGCTTCAGCGGTTTCTTCAAAGATCTCTGTTTGCAACTTACCAAGACCCCAAATTGGCTTAACTTGAATGCCTAATTTCTTAGCCACTTCAGTCGCCGATTCAAGTGTACTAATATCCGCTTCAGTTAATTCTGGGCAGTAATGCAAGATAGACTCAACCATGGTCATGCGAACAAACGGTGCCGCAAAATCATACTCAGAACCCTGGTAGGTCACTGTCGTCGTACCTAATACTTTTTCAGCCACTTCACGTAACATGGCTTCGGTAAGGTCCATTAGGTCCTTATAATCCGCATAGGCTTGATAGAATTCAATCATGGTGAATTCAGGGTTGTGACGAGTCGAAACACCTTCATTACGGAAGTTACGGTTGATTTCGAATACTCGTTCAAAACCACCCACAACCAAACGCTTTAAATAAAGTTCAGGTGCAACACGTAAGAACATTTGCATGTCCATCGCATTATGGTGCGTCACGAAAGGGCGTGCTGTTGCACCACCTGGAATCGTTTGCATCATAGGGGTTTCAACTTCCGTAAAACGACGATCTTCTAAGAAGCGACGAATGGTTGAAACGATTTTTGAACGCATTTGAAACGTCTTACGAGACTCTTCATTTACAATAAGATCGACATAACGTTGGCGATAACGGGTTTCCATATCAGACAAGCCTTTATGCTTATCCGGAAGTGGACGCAATGCCTTCGTCAACAAAGTCGCTTCTTGCATATCAACATAAAGATCGCCTTTACCTGATTTGTGCACAGGCCCCTTGATCCCTATGATATCACCAAGGTCCCAGGTTTTTTGTTCAGCAAGTAGCTCAGGGCTAAGGACTTTACGGTTAACATAGGCTTGAATTTGACCCGTCATGTCTTGTAGTAACATGAAAGCACCACGGTTACGCACGATACGTCCTGCAATGCTCACCTTATGGTCTAACTCAACAAGTTCAGGTTTTTCTTTATCTGCAAATTCTTGTTGAAGGTCTTCTGCATAGGCATCACGACGAAAATCATTAGGGTAAGCATTTCGCTGTTCACGGATGCTATTCAATTTAGCGCGACGCTCTGCAATCAATTTATTGTCTTCAGCAGCGTTTTGTTCTGGGCTGTTTTCATTGGCCATGGTGTTTAAAATTCTCGTATAAAAATGTTTAGTCGTTTTCAATCAAGTTTTATTACAAACCTTGTTTCAAACTAGCGACAATAAATTGATCTAGGTTTCCATCTAACACTGAACCCGTGTTTGAACTTTCAACACCCGTTCGTAAATCTTTGATGCGTGAAGCGTCTAATACATAAGAGCGGATTTGACTACCCCAACCTATATCAGACTTTGTATCTTCTACCGCTTGCGCCGCGTCAGTTCTCTTCTTCATTTCAAATTCGTATAATTTTGCACGTAATTGCTTGGTGGCAAAATCACGGTTCGCATGCTGGGAACGCTGATTTTGACACTGCACGACTATGCCAGTCGGTATATGGGTAATGCGTACCGCTGAATCTGTGGTATTAACGTGCTGCCCACCGGCACCTGACGAACGATAAGTGTCGGTTCTAATATCCGCAGGATTTATCTCTATCTCAACGTTATCGTCAATCTCTGGCGATACGAAAACAGAGGCAAAAGACGTATGACGGCGACTACCTGAATCGAAAGGTGATTTTCGTACAAGGCGATGAACACCTGTTTCGGTTCTTAACCAACCAAAAGCATACTCACCTTCAAATCGAATCGTTGCGGATTTAATACCCGCGACATCACCCGATGAGACTTCCATTAACTCGACTTTAAAGCCCTTGTCCTCACCCCAACGTAAATACATTCGCAGTAACATATTGGCCCAATCTTGAGCCTCAGTGCCACCAGAACCTGATTGAATATCAAGGAAGGCATTACTTGGGTCCATTTCTTGGCAGAACATTCGACGAAACTCAAGTTTACTTAACTGAGCTTCTAAATCATCTAACTCTAAAGTAACCGCTTCAACAGAATCTTCATCATCTTCTTCAACAGCCATATCTAACAGTTCCTTGGCATCAACCAAGCCTGTTTCCATGGTATCAAGAACACTAACAACACCCTCAAGTGTGGCTCGTTCTTTACCCAACTTTTGGGCATAGTCTGGATCATTCCAGACACTGGGATCTTCAAGTTCCCGCGTTACTTCTTCAAGACGCTCTTGCTTTGTTTCGTAGTCAAAGATACCCCCTAAGAGTCAGGGAGCGCTCAGACAGTTCTTTTATCTTAGATATGATCGGATTGATTTCCATACTTGGCTTCAATTTGCTATAAATCAGGGTAAATATTCGTAACCTACGATTGTAACGAATTTACCAGCATCATAGAATCCTATTAGCCTTACAATGCTTAAAAATAAACCATTTTTTAAGGCCGGATTAACAAAAAGGTATCATCATGGAAAAGCCAACTGTCTCAGTCGACATACTGGGCCAAGAATTTAAGATAAGTTGCCCCAAAGGGCACGAAACAGAACTGCAGGATGCAGCAGAATATCTTAACAATCAAATGCGAGAAATTAAAGCCAGCGGGAAAATTATCGGTATGGAGAAGATTGCCATTATCGCGGCCTTAAATATTACCCATGACATGCTTTCTAGTAGAAAGTACACACGTAAAAATGAGCAACAGCTAAGAGAATTAACCTCTCAACTTGATAGCGCATTAACAAATAAATCAAAAGTAGGTTAACTTTAAGCTAACTAATTGATCAGCCTTTAAACAGGTCTGATTACAAAGCATTCAAATGGCCAAATTTATCATTTAGATTGCTTTTTAAATGTCATATCACAGATGTTTTTTATTTTTTTATGTTTTATACTCTGCCCGTTTCCTGGGTTGTTCGAATCGGCTTAACGCCCTTGAGCCTATGAGTATACTCCTGGAAAGAGTCTGTGGATTTGGTGTGCATGTCCGTGCGTCGGAAAGCCTTAAAAGTCTCGATTCTTTCCTCCTTGAACCACTGGGTTCAAGGCCTATAGTCGGTGCGGCAACTTGGGAAACCCTATCATGAAAAGTCGAAGTCACTTACGTACTCAATTAAGACAAGCACGTAAAAACCTCTCTTTGGCTCAACAAGAAACTGCCGCCTCAAAGCTACTTGAGCAGTTACTTCAAAACCCGTCATCTCCTTTAAGTGCACTTAAACCTAATAGTAAGGTTGCACTCTACCTGGCGAATGACGGCGAAATATCACCACACTATATTTGTCAGTGGTTATGGCAAAAAGACATCAAAACCTATTTGCCTTGCATTACTGGGGAAACCTTGGCTTTTGCCCATTATCATAAAGACTGCCAATGGCAGCATAATCAATTCAATATTGCTGAGCCCCTAGATCAAACCCCATTATCAGGGCAAGAAATGGATCTCGTCTTTATGCCGTTAGTTGGTTTTGATCTGGCTGGAGGTCGCCTGGGCATGGGAGGTGGTTTTTATGATAAAACATTTGCCACTCGATCTTCTTTCTTAATTGGCTTAGCACATGATTGTCAGCAGGTTGAACAGCTGCCGATTGAAAGCTGGGATGTGCCACTTGATGCGATTGCAAGCGATTCCCTGTACGTAAAAATATAGGCACGCCACCCTAGCGTTTAATCTAAGGTTAAACGCATATCAACCATACCCAGTTCGCGGCTTGCGAACTGCACACTGTAAATAGCGACTCTGTCTTTAGCTAAAATAGCCAACCACTTGCCTATTTCAGCGTAAGACGTGTTCTCTACCCACACTTGCAAACGACTATCACCATCAAGATTCATACGCTGTGCTACTAATTTTTGCTTACGCATAGTTCGACTCACCAATGCTTGCAATGCTTGCCCTGTCCTGTCCTCAAGAGCGACACCCGCATCACCTTGGCTGGCTGCCAAAAGCGTTGCGTTTTCCACCAAGGAGTAATAGGTTTTTAAATTGGCTTCTACTCTTTTTTGAGCTGATTGCTTCTGCTCATGTAAAGGTAACCACAAAGACGCATAAGCAAGATAAAGAAAAACAAAGAACAGCATAAAGACCACCAATTTCTGTTCTCTTTGAGAAAGCGCTTGGTACTTTTGAATCAAAGGATATAACACACTGCTATTTCGAATTTGTGCTTCCAACCAGGCCATCATTTCGCCTCACCTTTCAATTTAATCGAGGCCATAAAGATATCCCCTCTTTTAGCGACTTGCTCGACAATGACCTGCAAGGGTTGTCGCTCCAACTCAGCTTGTATTGCATCCAACACATCCCTTTTATCTGCTTGCCAATCCAATCGATACTCCTTGTTAGAATAATCTAACTTAGTAATACGATGACTCCCCTTCACCTTAGCCCTTACCTGGTCAATGAGCGCCATAACCTCATATACTGACAGACTTTTCTGAGTGTTAGCACTGCCCTGCTTAGCCCTTTGTATACGTCCTTTAATCTGACGGTCTAAATAGGAAATCCTACCTTCATCGGGAGCAAGCCTCAAAAAAGCTTCACTTGTTTTCAGATATATAATATCGGCTTTCACGTTGAGCTCATGCGTTTCTTTTGCGGTCAAATAAAGTTCGGTCGAAAAGCTAAATAGAGCCAAAAGAGCGATCCAGAACCAAGGTTTTAACTGCGACATAATTTGAGTTTGACGCCCAAATTCACCATGACATAGATTCGACAAAAGAAATTGACTGTTGTTTTGCACTCTAACAGCAATGACATACAACCAGCTTTCTAATTTACCTTTGTGATGACTACTCTGATTAGACCAAGGTGTTAATAACTCAAATGATGACGCCAAGCTTTCAAACCCTACAAGCTCATCAGGATCACAACACAGGTTATACTTCTCTCGCTTAGGTAAATAAGACTGATTTGCTAGGGGTAAACAGGAAATAGAATCTTGATCTTTATAGAGCAAATACTCAGCAGAGGTAAAGATAAAGTCTGCATCGGCATCCTGCTCAGGCCAAAATGGCAAAAGGTTATTTACCGGTAAAATAATGAGCTGTTGCCACCCCATTTCACGTAAATTATTGAGCCAAGAAACCATCACCTCTTTTGCAACAATACTGACCCATAATGCGTCTTTATCGGCTTTATTGAGTACCGTATAATGCAGTTCATCCAGAGACTGACCCAGGCTTTCTTCTAGTAAAAAAGGAACAACCTGCTGAGCATGACGGTGTTGTCCTTTTGCTAACTCAACACGGCGCACCTGCACCCTATGTTCTGGCGGAATAAAAATCGGATCACCGTAAACAAAGCCCTGCTCTTGCAAAAAAGCATGTAATTGCGCCGAACTTTTACCCTTACCTGACGAGAGCACATCCGCAGTGGTAGACAATAAAAGCCACTCGAATTGATCCTCTAAGGCAAAAGGTGCTCGACCTTCCTTATCTGTACTTTCAGCTTGGGATTCATGTGCTCTGATATAAAGGCGATTCATTTTCCATTACCCATTTACTTATTCAAATAAAACTCTTGTTATTTAGAGCCCTAATATCACTTCTCTAGGGCTTCAACCCCAAACAAGGTCTGTAACTTTTTATTCGGCCCATAGGCCCGATAGTAACTTACAACTGGGCCATCTTCTGACTGGTATAGCCTGCTATGCAAAGACATAGAGCGACCTGACAAAGTAACATCGACAAACACATCAACAAGCAGAATGTTTTTACGCCAGTCTTCTGCAGACAAACTGTAATCCGATAGGTTTTCGTTATCTAGAAAGTCATCTAGTGTTTCAAAACCACTGCTTTCCATTTGAGCTAAAACGGCGTCTCTGTGTTCACTCGTTATATTTTCAATCATACTAACCAGCAGTTCATCGCTCATACGGTTAACATTAATGCCTAAATTTTCTGGCCATAAACAAAGCCAAGGAATAGCCGCTTCTTTGGTTTCATCCGTCCATTGCAATAGGTCAAATTCAGTTTCGCTAATTAATCGACTATCTGATGTACGATAAGCGGGAGATAAACCAAGATAAAACTCATCTTCATGTCCATCACTGCCGGTAATATCTTGATCTTTATCCAACCAATCTTTTAGAGGCTCAGCGAGTGATTCATCAACGTCTAAGCTACTAAACAAACGCTTAACTTCTGCCAAAGCGGTGACACTCAGCTCTTCATCCGCTAAACGATTAACGTTATAACAACCTTGCCTATCTATCATCACCACTCTCATGGCGTCTTTTTCGTCATTCAAAGCAAAATTTTGGTCTATTAAAATCCAGCGGGATTCATCTAGTGTTGGTAGCTCAGCTTCATCCAGCTTAGCAAACGCATATCTAGCCCAAGATTCGCCACCTAAAAGTTGCTGTTTCAGAGCGGCGGTAGTTTGCATCTGATCAAGCAAACTACGCTCCCTTGCTAACTGAGACATAATACTTGCGGCTATCGCCGCCACTAATGCAAACACCATAAGTGCCATAATTAATGCCACACCACGATTATTCTTTCTTTGCAATAAACGACGAGGGATTTTCTTTAATTTCGAGTTAATCGTCATCGTCAGCTTCAAAATCAAAAGGGTAACTTGGTACTGCAAACATTCGGCTAACTAAACCCAAACCTTTGGTTGCCATATTAATTTGGATAACCCAAGGCATATCGACAACACTCTCCTTTTCACCAGGTAAGGTACCGTCACTCACTGGCGGCCAGTTATCTGTCCATTCAACATCCGTATCCAACACATTAATACTAAAACTTGAAACCCCTTCAAACTCTTGTACCACAGCGACGACATCCTGTTCTTTATCCAATACCCTCCAAAATGTGCGCTTTAGCACAGCGTTTTCATCATCATACTGATAACGGACTCGCTGCAATTCCGAGCGGTTTATGCCTAGGGGATTAGTCCAACCCGTCTTGGTGAAATTAAGCTCAGCATTGTCTAATTTTAGAGAAAATTCAAATTCTCCCAATTCATCTCTAACAGTACGATCGACTAATTGTTCCATATCTCGCTCTATCCATTGCCATAGGCGAATACTGTCAAACATGACCTTCTCTTGGTCAACCAAAGCACGCTTAACTCGGACTCCCATACTCGCCATATCGAAGCTAGCAATGCCAATAAAGCCCAAAATCCCGACCACAACTAACATCTCAACCAAGGTAAAAGCTGAGTTAGATCGGCCTTGTTCATTCATCCTATTCTGGAAGCCCATAGTCACTCATCGTCCTCAGTGCCTGCTGCGACAAACCCCGTCAGGCGATAGAGAGAAGTATCTGAACCTGGCGGCTGGTACACGGCAACTTCTATGGTAATGACACCATTCGCCGTTTGCGTCACCAGAGCATCACTTGACCAAGATAAGTTCGCCTGATCAACTTTCTGATCGCCTAATTCCAATTCCATGCCACTGGTCGAGAGTAACTTTAAATAAGTTAATCTATCTTGGGCAATCCAGACAGCAACCATTTTGCGCTTAAGGTAGTCAGCTTGACTCGTTGATTGACTTGTCACCTGGACCAAAACAAGGCTAACAAAGGCTAAAATAACCAAGGCAATTAATACTTCCATCAGGGTAAAAGCAGCTTTAGTTTTCGCTAAGTTTAAGGGCATTCACACCATCTCCCGTCAACAAATAGCCTTTATTCGAACTTGAACTTATTTGCCCTATTAAGCGGATCTGTATTTCAAAAGGGGTGTACTCTCCGCTGGCAACAAACGCAATATCCACCGCTTTGACCAGGCTGTTCTTTTCAATCTGACTTTCAGCTTGGTGATCAGTAAGCAACAGACTCACTTCTACTCGCTCATCATCCGGTGACCAGATCAAGTCAGAATCAGCCCAAGTTTCTGTGTCGAGATCAAGCATGGTTATGGTAATTTCTTGCGCGCTAATTTTAGCGCCAAGCGTATCACCATCTAACCAAGAGCGAGTAATCTGATGCTGTAAAAACAACCTAAGGGACTGGCCCTCTTGCTGTAAGATTTCGTCATCATCATCCACCTGATAAGCCACTGTTACCATACCTAATAAACTGCCAATAATGACTAATACCACCATCAACTCCAACAAGGTAAACCCTTGCTGACGTGACGAAAATGACGATACTTTATGCCTTATCACTAACACTTATCCTTAAGCATCCGACTCACACTGACAGATTGAATATTAAAGATCACTCTGACTCACATCTGCTGCATTTTCTTCACCACCTTCACGTCCATCAGACCCTAAAGCAATCAGATCATAGTCACCACTTGCTCCAGGACTAATATAAACAAAGTCTGTGCCCCATGGATCAAGCGGTAATTTTTTCACATAGCCACCTGATTTCCAGTTCTTTGCCTCTGGAAAGCCAGTTGGTTGGTTCACCAATGCCTCTAAACCTTGCGAAGTAGATGGATAGTTACCATTGTCCAATTTATAAAGATCAAGCGCCGACATCAAATTACGTATTTGAGTTTTTGCCACTGAGACTTTTGCATCATCAGAACGCCCTAGAATATTAGGCGCGACCATACCAATCAAGGCACCTAAAATAACGAGCACCACCATCAACTCAAGTAAAGTGAAACCCTTTTTATTGGCTTTTACATTTGGTTTTTTCATTGCTTGCCTGCGCTTAATTACTTTCATTTTCTTTTCCCATCACACGTATTTTGTTTTATTAACCGTATTTAATCACAATTAATAAGCCTCACAACCCATAACACTTCCAACCGACTACTAGTTAAGTAGTTGATTCATATTCATTATTGGTAGGAGTATTGCCATCACTATCATCATGACTGCCCCCCCCATCACCAATAACATTAAAGGCTCAAATAGGGAAACCAATGTCCCTATCCAGGCATTCGTATCATCTTCTTGTTGACGCGCTGCCCGCGCTAACATTTGGTCCAACTCGCCACTTCGCTCACCACTTTGTATTAATTGCAGCATCATAGGTGGGAAAAGTTTGGTTGCCTCAAATGCCATCCCTAAACTGCCACCTTCTTTTACTTTTTGCTGGCAGTTTTGCAGGGTCTCTTGCATCGCTAGGTTATCAATTACCTGCGATGCGATAGCCATGCCCTCAACAAGGGGCACACCACTACTCGAAAGCATGGCAAGCGTGCTGATATAGCGGGTAATTTGTGACACTTTTATTAAGCTGTTTACCCCTGGCAGTTTTAATACCAGCTTATCCTTTATTTTTTTCGGCCCTGGTTTTGCTACCAACCAGGTGTACAAAACAACTAATAAGACGAGTACCATCACAAAACGCGCACCATAACCGGTAATCAGGTTACTCAAACTCAACATGAATTGCGTAATACCGGGTAATTGAGCACCTTGAGTATCGAACACCTGAACAATATCAGGCATCACACTACCCAACAAAAAACTGACTATGCCAATGGCAACCAAGGTCAAGATAGCAGGGTACATCATCGCCATTTGTATTTTCTGAGCGTTTTGCTTCTGTCGTTCAGTAAAGTCAGCTAACTGCATTAATACTGCGTGTAAATGCCCAGACTGCTCACCCGCTTCCACACTTGCCCTAAACAATATCGGAAACGCTTTTGGATAACTTGCCAAAGCCTCAGCTAAACTGTGACCTTCCATTACCTTAGACCTAACCGACAACAACATACTTCGAATCTTATTCTTTGATGCCTGCTGTGCCACACCGGCTAATGCTTCTTCTATCGGTAAACCCGCATCAATCAAGGTGGCAAGTTGACGCGTCATTAACGATCTTTCTTTTATATTAATACCCGGACTAAATAGGCTGTTAGCTTGCTTCTCTTTCGCCTGATTAAGCTCTAATAATACTTTTCCTTGTTCCCTTAGGATTTGACGAACATGACGCTCATTGTCGGCTTCTATCACCCCTTTTTTCTTTTTGCCTTTGGCATCTAATGCAAGGTATTCAAATGCAGCCATGCTTGATCACCTCAATTAACATGCGCTTTCCAATCGCATTGTCTTGATTGAACACTCTGCTCTTACCCATGAGATACTCGTAACACTTCTTCTATCGTCGTTCGGCCTAAGAGAACTTTATCCATACCATCTTGCCTTAGGCTTGGTGTTGTTTTACGTACATGCTGCTCCATGACCTGCTCACCCACTTGATTATGAATCAGCGCCTTTACATCCTCATCAATAAGAATTAATTCATATAAACCGATACGACCACGGTAACCTTGATCAAAACAGGTCCCACATCCTTTGGCATGATAAATGGTGACTTCGGATTCGATACCCAATAACGCTTGGCTAGCCTCATCAGCTTGGACCGGCTGTTTACAGTCTTCACAGAGTTTGCGTACTAACCTTTGTGATAATACGCCGACAATAGAAGAGGATAATAAAAAGGGCTCTACCCCCATATCCTCTAATCGTGTAATCGCGCCCACCGCACTGTTCGTATGCAAAGTAGAAAGCACTAAATGACCCGTTAAAGACGCCTGCACCGCTATTTCAGCCGTTTCTTTATCTCGTATTTCACCAATCATAACCACATCAGGGTCTTGACGTAGAATCGCACGTAAACCTCGTGCAAAGGTCATATCGGCTTTACTATTAACTTGTGTTTGGCCTATTCCTTCAAGGTGATACTCGACCGGATCTTCAACCGTCATAATGTTACGGCGGCCATTATTTAAGTAACCTAAAGACGCATATAAGGAGGTTGTTTTACCAGACCCTGTTGGGCCTGTGACCAACAAAATCCCATGAGGATGACTAATCACATTTCGCAGTCTTTCTCGGTCAGAATCGTTCATACCCAGATGGGTTAGATCTAATCGTCCCGCTTGTTTATTCAATAAGCGCATAACAATACGCTCACCATAGGATGAGGGTAAGGTTGACACCCTGACATCCACTTCTTGGCCAGACACTCTAAGCACTATCCGACCATCTTGGGGAATTCTTTTTTCGGCAATGTCTAACTTAGCCATCACTTTAATTCGTGACACCAGCATAGGAGCAAGCGCCCTTCTGGGCTCTATCACTTCTCGTAAAATACCATCGACGCGAAAACGAACAACCAAACGACGCTCAAAGGTTTCAATATGCACATCTGATGCTTCTTCTTTCACCGCCTCACTCATGATCGCATTGATCAGACGAATGATAGGAGCATCGCCTTCACGCTCAAGCAAATCTTCACTTTCAGGCAACGCCTCAGCCAAACTCGCTAGGTCCATATCATCGCCAATACCTTGAGCCATTGCCAAGGACTGTCCCCCTTCCTGTTGATAAAAACGAACCAGGGTCTCATCAAAATCGGCATCCGATAAACAGACTATCTGTGGTGTTTTAGGGGCGATACGCAGTGCCTCTGAAATCGCCTTGATTTCAGCGCCCTGCTTATGCACAACAGTCCAAAGTTCAGCCTCTTGTTTTAATAAAACGCCAGACTGTTTTACAAATGAATAGGGCAGTGACGACAAAACATTTCCTTATAAAAAAACAGGCTTAAGAGCCTTATTAAACACATAATACAATGACACCAATCTAGCATTTACCGACACTGCCTAACAAATGACAGATTCTATAAACCTATTCAAAAGGCAGTTTCTAACCCGAGATTAACAAACAAGGCACGGGGCATATTCTTTCCATCAAGCTCAACGGTATCTAGGGCCCAGCCAATATCTAAATTTGCTCGCTGGAATAAGGTAAAACCCAAATTCATATAATCCAACTCGGTTCCTGACAAGTTTTTACGGTAGCCAATCCGAAAGCCTGGTAGCCAATTTGAATCGCCAAAGTGACTGGCAGAAACGACAAACCATTGATACTCATCTTGTACCGCATCCGCCACTGCATTGAGGTCCAAACTCGACTGAATACTCCACTGTCTTTCAGCAAGTGACGCTGAGGCTTCAAGACTAAATTGACGTTCTGCCACATATTCATGGTCATAGGAAACATCACCTAAGCTGACAAACTTTGTCACCACATTACAATTAACCCGCGCGACATCCGTTTCTAAACCACACCCTGTTCCTAACGCGTCGTAATAATACTTTGGTTCATTTAGGTTCGTTACCCTAGCCCCTAACAGGAGTGATTGAGTCGCCCAAATAGCACCAAGGTCAATACTATAGTTATTGGAAAACGTTTCGCTTTCTTCTAGCCCATCATCGTCATCAAGATTTTCTATGGTACTGATACTTCTAGACAGCTTCATTCTGGTTAAATTGAATTTCGAACCTAGAATTAAACGTCCTCGCTGGTTTCGCCAAACTTGGTTGCTATAGCCTATGCCAAATACTGCGGCCAAGACGCTCTGAGTGTAGACAGAAGAATCTGTTTCTAACGTGACATCAGAGCCATCAACCTCGACCTCTAGATCATCGTCCAGTACCAACATTTTAGCTTCACCCTCTAAAATAAGGTCAAAAGCCAAAGTGCCATATTTGGGGTGTCTGTAAAAAATCGGAAAAGCAGGCACATAACCCGCCGTTGTTATTTTCACATAGCCTTTCTCACCGGCACTTTCTAAAAAGGCATTATATTTTGTCTGGGCAACAACCGCTTCCGCGTAAGTTAGATCCGTGTCCTCTAATACTGACTCAAGCCCATCCATTTCATCGGACAATGAGTCTAAATCACCCACTTCAACCCCCAAACCGCCAGGCCCGATCAAACCAAAGCGAAATTGGCCTGATGGATTATCCCTCATCTCGTTTTCATCAAACATTAAAAAAGGGCTAGCAGGGTTAGATAAACTACTTGATAGAGAGCGCACATTTGTAACTGAACCAAGGGTAATGCCAGCTCCGATAGTATGATAAATGGGCTGTCCGGATAGACATAAAGTGCTGTAAAAACTCAGCAAAGCTAAATATGCCGTTTTCGCCATCAGACCCTCTTTACTCTCATCTCTTTCACATCAATCAGCCTAAAGACGCTCGCTAATTATCAAAACCGCCGCTTACTCCATGCCGCTATTCATCAGAGAGTTCAGGTTCGAACAAACCTTCTAGCCCACCTTCTCTGGGTGCACTCATTTGTAACTCGACCGCTCTAAAACCTTGGTATTGTGTATTGGTGATCGAGTTCACATTCGCTTTACCGCGAATAATGGTTGGGCGAATAAATACCAATAAATTCTTTTTATCGACTGAAAATGAACTGCTTCTAAATAAGGCACCAATAAAAGGAATATCCCCCAGGAATGGCACCTTCTGTTTCACTTCAGTAATATTATCTTCAATCAAACCACCAAGAACGATGGTTTGTCTATCACCCGCAATTACCACAGTTTCGATTTCACGTACTGTCGTGATGGTTCCTAGATCACTGGCTTCATCCGACGCTGACTCAACCGTTTGAAATACTTCCATTTTAACTTCATTACCTGAATTAATATGGGGAGTTACCTTCAAGGTCAAACCTACATCCTCTCGAGATGTAGTCACAAAAGTACTGTCACTGTCTTCTGAGTATTCACCCGTTTGAAATGGGCGTGTCTCACCCACAAGAATGCGGGCTTCTTGATTATCCAAAGTAAGAATTTTGGGCGTCGATAACAGGTTGGAATTCGTCTTACTTTGCAACGCCTGAATAATGGCTCCTAAGTCCGTATCACCCAGAATAGCCGTACCCCCAGTCGCTAACGTATTCGAGCTGCCTGAGCTAACGGCTGATGCAATAGAATTAAGGCTTGAGCCTGCCGAAGTGAAATTAGACCCAGAGATCAAACCATCATTGCCCCCAATTAGCCACTGCACACCAAGCTCTTCATTATTTTGAACTGTTATCTCTACAATCACAGCCTCAATAAGGACTTGCGCCCTAGGCACATCAATACTTTTTAATACTGAATAGATTTCAGTCATCACACTCGG
>Ga0209395_1001024_pt1 | contig 40166 bp, 40 predicted proteins | sample GOMGulsemesocosm_3_FD_184635 | JGI IMG/M metagenome (GOLD analysis project Ga0209395, IMG submission 184635) | Methane-oxidizing microbial communities from mesocosms in the Gulf of Mexico - GOM9D Gulf of Mexico (SPAdes) (version 2) | ecosystem: Environmental > Aquatic > Marine > Cold seeps...
TTACTCAGTGACATAGAAGCAGCATTTAGTGCTGCCTTTGACATCCGGTAACCATAACGCCCTCCAGACCCATTATCACTAATAGAGCCCATTCTAGAAGTTATCATAGCGACTTTACCGTCGGGGTTTAGGTTGCTTTGTAATGCATCAACAATACGCAATGGCGCTAGCGCATTAACTTCAAATTGCTCCCGTATAGTTTCGATATTCATATCTATCAAGCTTTCATCACGCAAAATTCCAGCGTTACACACAAGAACATCAATACCAATACCACTTAGGGATTTGATCATATTTTTAATTCCGGTATCTGTTGCGACGTCAATATCTACGACCACATGTACAGCAAGACCATTTAATTCGGCTGAACTTTGCCGACATAAAGCATAAACGTTATCACCCTGTGCTTGAAATTTTTTTGCCATCGCCAAACCAATTCCTCGGTTTGCTCCAGTAATCACTATGTTTTTGCTCATGAACTTCCCCTTTTATATAAATCATACTCACTTTTATCATGCTTAAAAGTCTAGCTAAAAATACTGTTATTGATATGATAACAAATCACAATTTATCAACCGTTCATATAACTTAAGGAAAATAATGGACTTATCTGTCATCACTAGCCAAAACTTACAACTATCCACAGATCGTTTGTCTATAACATTGATGAACGAAAGTCATTGGCCTGATTTCCAACGTATTCAAGCCGATAATGGCATAATGAAATATATTGGTCCGATATTACCCTTTGATGAATTAAAAGCTAAATTTCTCGATCGCATACGCCCCTTTGCTCAAGAAGAAAATCATTGGTTAACGCTAGCAATACATCATAAATTAACACGTAAATTTATCGGTAGTGTTGGGTTTAAAATTGATAGTCTTAACGATCAACGTATTGAAATAGGCTATCTTGTTTTACCTGAGTTCAGCGGTAAGGGATACACCACAGAGGCTTGTAACGTACTTAATCAATTTATTTTTAAAAACATAAAAGCACGAAAAGTTGTTGCCCACTGCGCAACAGTTAATACTGGCAGTTGGAAAGTTATGGAAAAAATAGGATTATTACGCGAAGGTGAACTTAAGATGGATACATTTTTGAATGGCAATTGGTATAACGGCTACTGCTATGGTTTGATAAACCCTCATTATTGCCCAAAAAATTGTTAATATATAAACTAAAAAGGTTATTTTAATCATCAATTAAAATAACCTTTTCTTATTTCAATACTAATGACTAAGAATTAACCGCCGCATTTTTTAGCTTTAGATTTACCTTCGCCACACTTGCCTTTTTTCTCCATTTTTCCTTCGCCACATTTACCTTTACTGGCTTTTTTACCTTCGCCACACTTGCCTTCACCACACTTACCTTTTTTGGCTTTTTTACCTTCACCACACTTGCCTTCGCCACATTTACCTTTTTTGGCTTTTTTACTTTCGCCACACTTGCCTTCGCCACATTTTCCTTTACTGGCTTTTTTACCTTCGCCACATTTTCCGCTGGCATCAGCTGCAACAATAGTCGTCATACTTTTCGTTTCAAAAGGATTAGTTTCCGCTTTGGCTGGCGTTGTTACTGCGAGCGTTAAAGCAAAAAGTCCTAATAGAGCTGTCATCGATGATTTTTTAAAAAGTTTCATTATGTTTTCCTTTTATTTTATAATTATGGCACTACATACGTAAGCTAAGAACAAAGACCCTTGCTGCAATAAATAAATTTCAGCAACATTGAAAAAAACATTATTGTTTCAAAATAAAGCGATTATATCCCTATTGAGGTTACCCCTAGATTTATGAATACTCAAGTGAAAAAAGTGGTTTTAGCACCAATGGAAGGTGTTGCCGACGCATTAATGCGCCACTTACTTACCTCAGTGAATAACTATGATTTATGTATTACTGAATTCTTACGAGTTGTTGACCAACTACTGCCTGAGAGAAGTTTTTATAAAGTTTGTCCTGAATTGGCGCAACAAGGATACACGCAGTCTAAAACGCCTCTGAGAATGCAATTACTTGGACAAGAGCCTGATTGGATGGCAGAAAATGCTGTTCGCGCCATTGAACTAGGATCGCATGGTGTCGATTTAAATTTTGGCTGCCCAGCTAAAACTGTCAATAAAAACCGTGGTGGAGCAGTACTACTAAAAACCCCGGAAGATATTTATCGTATCGTATCTAAAGTAAAAAACGCATTAGGTAATGATGCTGTGCTTTCTGCTAAAATCCGCTTAGGGTTTGATGACGCTTCTTTACTTGATGAAATCGTTAGCGCGATCACATCAGCAAATGCAGATCAACTCACCATACATGCTAGAACAAAAGCTGATGGTTATCGTCCTCCGGCATATTGGCACTTTATCAGTGATATTGTAAAAAAATACCAAATAGAGATCTTTGCTAATGGTGAAATTTGGAATTTAGCAGACGCAAATCGCTGTATAGCCGAGAGTCAGACCCCAAATCTAATGCTAGGCCGAGGCGCACTCGCTCTGCCTAATTTAGCCGCTGTAATTAAAGGTGGTCAACAATCAATGCCATGGGATCAACTTTGCTCTTTACTGCGAAAATATAGTGAACTTGAATTAACCGGCGACAAAAGCTTTTATTTCTCAAGCCGTTTAAAACAATGGTTACGATATTTAAAAATACAATATCCACAAGCTGAGCAATTATTTAATGATATAAAAGTATTAAAAGACAAAGAGAAAATATTAACGTTATTAGATAAATCGTCAACATACGAGTCCACTAATGTTATAAAAACGTAAATTTATTTAGGCCATTAAGGGTAAACTTCATACCACTTAAACTAATAGTGTTTTAAAATGAGGTATTGCTTTCTATTTAATACTGCTATGAAAAACTACTTATCATCACAATTTATTACTTTTATTTTCGCTATAACAATGGTGCTATATTCTGCACATTGTTATGCAGAGCAAGCCAACAGTACCTATGAAAACGCCTTAAGTTACTTACAGCAAGGAAAGCTTAATGAGGCAGAAATAGCAGTAAAAAATAGCATTATAGAGCGTCCAAACTACTTGCCTGCAAGGTTGTTGCTCGGTGATATTCTTTTGCAAAAAGGTCAACCTCAATCCGCTGAAAAAGAGTTGACTATTGCTTTAACTTTACAAGCCGATAGCTTCGCCGTTGTTATACCGCTAGTAGAAGCAAAGTTATTTTTATACAAGCACCAAGAAGCATTAACCCTTATAAATGACCACCCACAATTGGCAACAGATCGTAAATATTTCTTACTACAAGGTAACGCCCATAAAGCCTTAAGCCAATATAAGCAAGCTAAAAAGTCTTACCAACAATCACTTTACATACATGGTGAAACTATTGCGTTATTAACCGCTATGGCTGATTTAGCTTTTAAAAAAAATGAACTACCCAAAGCCTTGGAGTTAGTTAATCAAGCACTGTTAATTGCTCCTATAACGAGTAATGAACAGCAAAGCAGACAATATCAAGGCACTAAAATACTTAAAGCAGAAATATTAAAAAAGAACAAAGCATTTGATCAAGCGACATTAATATACGATGAGATTTTGCAAGAAGAAATTAACAACAGACAGGCATTATTTGGAAAAGCAAATATATTCCTAGAACAACACAAACTGAATGACGCTTTACTTTTCACCCTAAAACTGCGCGAAAACCACCCTGATGATCCTTATATTAAACTTCTGCATTCATCTATTTTAGCCTTGCAAGGGAATGGTAAAAAAGCTCGGATTTTATTACGAGACATTCAACAGCAATTCCTTAATTTATCAACTGAGCAGCGCCATGAACCTGAAGTATTATTACTCGCTGCAAATGTTGACTTCATTAATCAAAGTTATTTCCAAGCGAAACAAAAATTCACCGAATATATTACTGATTATGGTGAAAACGCCACAATACGTCGTAACTTAGCGACAATAGAATTAAGAAATAATAAATTTGATAATGCACAGCAACATATAGATAAAGCTCTACAGCTTAAACCTAGCTCAGCAGACATCACACTTTTAGCCAGTTATATATATCAAAAGCAATTACCTATTAAAGAGTTTTTAAGCTTTTTATCAGATAGCCACATGAAATTCCCTGACAATATTTTACTTCGAGATCAGTATATTAATGTTCTGGTCGGTGAAGGGTTATTTGAAAAAGCAGAATCAATGCTAAATAAAATTAACGGCAACAGCACGATAGCTAGTAAAACGCTTTTAGGTTTTTTACAGTTACAAGCAGGAAAGTTAGAGCAAGCGACAATAACAACACAAAAACTGCTTAATCAGTTTCCAAATAAGGTTGAAGTATTACAGCTCTCTGCTGAATTGTCCTTAAAGCTAGGTAAACCTGATGATGCTAAGAAATTATTATCACAGTGCCTTATATTAGATGAAAAATTTCGTCCTGCGCTTCTTTCTTTGGCCGGCATTAGTTTAAATGAAAATAAACTAGAACAAGCAGAACAATACTATCAACAATTATTAAGCTTTTATCCAAATGATAGCCACACTTTGCAACTTTATGCCGATTTAGCAATTAAGCAACAGCAGTATTATTTAGCGATAAAATTACTCTCTGCAATCGACAAATCTCATCCCCATCACTTAGAAAACCAAAAAGCATTATTATCGCTATATATGAGCACCAACCAATTTGATCAAGCTAAACAATTGATTGGACAGCTACAAAATATTGATGCATTCGATCAAGAAATGTTGCTAACAAAAAGTAAACTTGAGAAACAGCTGGGACAATTGGCATTAGCCCGTAAAACTTTAAAAATACTTTTCGGCTTAATTTATGATGAAGTGTTAAAAATTGAACGTATTACCTTGTTACAGCTTGATCTTAATGATACTGAAGCAGCACATAGAAGCATTAATCGTATCGCCCAATTGAGCAATAATAATGTCCCCGATTACATTCAAGCAAGATATGCGCTAGCAATAAAAGACTTAGAAAAAGTTAAGACACTAATTAAAAGTCAATTAGCAAATGGTAAAGATACATTAAAATGGCAAGAGCTTAACGTATATTACTCTTTGGCTAACGAGCAAACCGCAAAGGCAATAAAACAGTTAACTCCCCTGTATGAGCAACACAAGCAACGTAGCCACCTTCAACTGCTAAGTCAACTTTACCTTCAATCAAATCAAACCGACAAGGTTATTTTGATTTTATCGAACTGGATAAAGAAACAAAAGCATGATACTTGGGCATTTTCTCAACTTGCAAACATTGCAGAGCAAACTAATAATAAAGCATTAGCCATTGAAACCTATGAGGCATTTCCTTATTTAGAAAAACAACCCTTCTTTCTTAATAACTTAGCAAATTTATATCAAGAAACTGATAAGACTGAAGCGCTTATTTATGCCCGTAAAGCACATAAATTATTACCAGAGTTTGCTCCCATCAATGATACCTTAGGCTGGATATTGGTATTAAATGAGAAAAATCAGCAAGGCTTGAGCTTTTTACGAGAAGCTGTTGCACGTGATGCTAAAAGTGCTATTTATCATTACCATTTAGCGTATACGCTTGCCAAGCTTAAGCGTAAGGCATTGGCTAAAGTGTCTTTGCTACAAGCTCAAGATATTGATAAAAATCACCCGTTAAATAAGCAAATTCAAAAACTATTATCGATAAATACTCAGTAAGCACCCTTTAATGCTTTCAGTTAAGTGATGCAGCTAAACTTACGTATCACTTAACTCAACTTAGCAACGCCATTCGTGATATTCAACAGTAATACCAACAGACAAAATCCATCTCTTTCATAAGATAGCTAAAATTCAAACCTGCTTTTAGTTATATACCAATTAACTTTATCAACAATTTCAACGGTAAATGTTGTTCGTAAATTATACATTACAGTTTTTGCTCTATTTTCAGCAAAAATGATCCTCTGCAAATAAAGACAACGCTGTCACAATTGTAATCTTAATGTTAATATCCACCCAAATTTATCATCAACTCAAATTACAAGGAAATAAAATGCGTATTCTAGCTGTGTTCGCAACGTTACTTCTAAGCTTTCCAACCTTAGCTGATAGTATCAATCTAGGCCAAGCAGAAAAATATGGCGCTTTTATTAAAAATGACTACACAGTATCTTCATCAGATGTGCAAGGACGTGTTGCCGTTGGTGGTGATTTTAACGTAACCCTTAATCAATGGGGTGGCGGGGGTGGTTATGAAGTCGGAAATAAAATCATCGACTTTTCAATGGGCGATGGACCAAGCCTTATTGTAGGTGGTGACATCAATAAAGCAGGCAATGGTGAATTTAATATATATCAAACAGCTACATTGCCAAACCCAGTTATGGGTGATGTAGTATTAGGTGGAGTTATTCAGGGCAACGTTGGACAGGTTGCTTATGCTTCAGCAAGTGAACAAGCCGATATTTCGCCTTATGTAGACTTTGAAAGTGCATTTACTCATTTAGAAAACCTTTCTTTACAGTTATCTCAACGCACAGTAGCCTCAGAGGTCGTAATAACAAATTCAACGTTGGCATTTGATGTTGATCCAAACGTAGTACCTGAAGACGGCGTATATGTGTTTAATGTTACTGAGCAAATGTTTAAGAATAGTTCAGGTGGCACACGAACAGATTGGATAATAGACTCTTCAAATATGGCTGATGATGCAACAGTTGTATTCAATGTAACCAATGAAAATGGTACTTCGGTAACGCTTCCTCAAGCGAATATATTTCTAGATGATACATCTAACCCTCTAAGTAGCTATTCCGACAAAGATTTAGGGACCAATGCAGCTGTGCAGGTTCTATATAATTTTTATGGTGCCAGTCAGTTAAACCTAAGTTCAGACTTATACGGCAGTGTATTAGCGCCTTCTGCAGACATTAAAGCAATTGATTCTGTTATTTATGGCCAAGTTATTGGTAAATCTTGGGAAGGTAACATGCAAATTAACTACAATCCATTCGACCCAGTTGGCACACCAACGCCAGTGCCAGAGCCAAGTACTTTCATTATTTTCGCACTTGCTTTTGTATTGATGTTAACTCGAAATAAATTACCAAAAATTAAGTTTAATAATCAAATAACATGTTTAGCTTAGTTCAATAATAGCTTCTTATAACTTCTGTTAAAACTTATAAAAATGCCAGACTTTATCGTCTGGCATTTTTTTGCCATTAATAAATTATTCGGTTTATTAATCTAGCTATCTTCATTGCCTTTTCCGCCTCCATCCTCCTCTTGTTGCTTTTTAATGGCTCGCTTTTCCGAAACGACCATTGCGATTGTTTTTTCGATAAAAGGATCAGGAGAAAACATCTGCACAAAAACAGCAAAAGCAATTGCAATACCCCGTCGCTTGTTAGCTAGTTTCATTAATATTACTGCAATTACCGACAAGCCCGTAAATACAAACCAAGGCGCTAACGCCAAATATAAATCATAAGAAAAAAAATCAACCATCAAAAAAACTCCATACTTATTACACTTATCAGTGAAATAAGGCCACCAAAAAAGTTCAGCCCAAATAGCTGAGCTAAAGAATGTTAACTAAGACTTTTTTTATGAGCTAGAGCTTGATCTTCAGGTTGGTAGGATACTAGCTTGAATAATAGCTTTTCAGGCTGACTAGTAAAAGTAAGCATAGTCATGCTTTGTTGTTGATAATCTTGTTTAGCTCGGCTAGCGGTTAATCCAACTAATGAGCTTATAGAGAAGTAAGGTGATAGGGTAAAAAAATGAGATAAGTACTGCTGCTTTTTGTAACGATAACTTTTCGTTAACTGAAAAAAAGATTGCGCTACTGCGACTTTTCTTAATGAAGCCTCGGCTGGTATTTGGCGATATTCAACTTGTTGAATATCGCTATTAATAACCGAGGATAAAGGCACGGCTAATGCTGAGTTTAGCGATAAAGCAGCGCTAAAAAATAGGATAAACTTTAAAATTAAGTGCTTCAAGTTACCCCCATTAGTTATTAAATTTACTGATTAATACAGATATGTGAACGATTAGGTCATTTTTCAAGAAAGAGCTATCTAGTGATAGCTCTTTTCTTAAAGTGTTACTCGTAACGGAGCGCATCAATCGGGTCTAGGTTAGCAGCTTTAGCTGCAGGTATAATACCAAATAGCAAGCCAACGCCGGCACTAAAACCAAATGATAACGCAACGGCCCATAAGGGAACTTCTGCAGATGGTAAGTCAACCATACTACTGACTAACGCCCCTGCTCCGTAACCAATTGCTAAGCCGATTAAGCCACCAAGTAAACACAAGAACACTGCTTCAATAAGAAATTGTAAAAGTATATCAACACGTGTTGCACCTAAAGCTTTTTGAATACCGATCTCTCGAGTACGTTCAGTCACAGAAACTAGCATAATATTCATAATGCCAATACCACCGACCAGTAACGAAATACCAACAACGCCACTAAGTACCATAGTTGTGCTTGAAGTGATGTTATTAACAGTATCTAACATTTGCTCTGCTGTACTAATTTTAAAATCATCGCTCGTTTCTTTACTCAAGTTATGATTACGACGTAATAAATTTTTAATATGCTGTTTAATGCTTTCTAACTTACTAGCGTCATCTACTTGTAGTGAAATACTAATGTCAGGCTCTTCAGCGCCACCTAACAATGCTCTAGTTGTTGTGTAAGGCAAGAGAATAAAATCATCTTGGTCAAAGCCAAACAATTTGCCACGCTTTTCTAATACACCAATAACTTTAAACCATTCTCCGCCAATCATAATATATTGGCCAATTGGTGAACCTTTAATCTCTAATTTGTCGAGAATAGAATCACCTAATACTGCAACACGGCGACGCGATTTATCATCACTTAAGTTGAAAAAACGCCCTGTTTCAGGAAAAATACCATAAAGTGATTGATAGCTAGACCCAGTACCAATAACACGAGTAGCAGTTGACTCACCTTTATATTGCACCACTCCATTGGCTCCAGTTGCAGCAACAGTCGGTGTAATATGACTAATACCAGATACTTTGTATTGAATTTCCAAAAAGTCACGATAACTTAATTTAGCTATTTTTCCTTGTAACCGCTCTTTTAATGGCGTAAATGCATTCACATTAACAACATTCGTACCCATATCGTCAAACTGTGAAGTTATACTGCTACTTAAACCTTGAACAACAGAAACCACGGCAATAACTGAAGCTACACCAATAATAATCCCCAATGTTGTTAAGAAGCTTCTAAAACCATGAGCTAAAACAGAATGAGCTGCCGAACGTGTACTTTCTACTATTTTAAATAAAACGCTAGACATGTTCAGCCTCCTTTTGTGCTTTTTTCTGGTTATAGACAATCTCGATTTCAGGGTTCATGCTATCAGCCACTAATGTGCCATCCGTTAAACGAATAACCCGTTGGCAGCGATCAGCAATTTCTTGTTCATGGGTGACAATAATCAATGTTTGTCCGTCGTTATGAAGTTCATCAAATAACGCCATGATTTCCATCGTTGTTGCAGAGTCTAAATTTCCTGTTGGCTCATCAGCCAGTAAAATAGTTGGCTCAGTGACTAATGCCCTTGCAATGGCTACCCGTTGACGTTGACCACCAGACAATTGGTTGGGCAAATGATCAATTCGCTCTTTTAAACCGACCCGAGTTAGCGCCCGCTCTGCTTTTATTTTCCGTTCTTTTAATGGCATTCCTCGGTAAATAAGAGGTTGCATAACATTTTGCAGCGCACTTGAACGAGGCAATAAGTTAAAACTTTGAAAAATAAACCCTATTTCCAAGTTTCGAATAGCCGCCAGTGCGGACTCATCAAGTTTAGCAACATCTTTGCATTTCAGTTTATACGAGCCATTGGTCGGATAATCTAAACAACCCAAAAGATTCATCAACGTTGACTTACCAGAGCCCGACTGTCCGGTGATAGCCAAATAATCGTTTTTCTTGATATCAAGATCAAAATCTTTCAATGCGTAAAACTCTTGATTGCCCATTTTATAGAGTTTAGCAATATTCCTTAACGCTATAATTGGCTGAGTAATGCTTGTTTCTGTAATGGCTTCAGACATCATTTATGCCTCTTTTTCAAGTACTTTCACTAACTGAGCATCTTTCAATTTACCTAATGCTCGAGCTGGGCCAGTGATTACTTTATCGCCAACTTTTACTCCTGAGGTAATTTCTTGTAAACGATCATTTGAAATACCTAATTCAACATTACGCTTAACGGCTTTACCATCAACCAAAACAAAAACGTGGTCGACATTCTCGTCTGAAGAATCATTGTCATTAGCTTCGTCGTCTTCATCTTTTTGCTTTTCTTGCTTAGCAAAAATAACTGACTCGCTAGGCACTGCAATCGTTTTAGCTTTACTTTGTGTAAATATTTCAGCTCGACAACTCATGCCTGGTCGAACGGCAATATCATTAGATTTCGCTAATAATATTTTCACTTTAAAGCTCAGCCCTTGACGACCTTGTGCACGCTTAGCGGTAGTAGCAATGCTTTGCACTTCGCCTTTTAACGCATTATCAGGAAAAGCTACTGCAAAAATATCAGCTTGTTGACCAATACGAATATTTGCAATATCTGCTTCGTCAACTTGCACTTCAATTAAAATGGAAGATGGATCGGCTAATGTGATCAAGTTAGAACCTGAAATATTTGTTGTTCCACTTATTGCCGTTTCACCTTGCTTAATATCAACCGACGTTGCAATACCATCTATTGGCGAACGAAAGACCGTTTTATCCAAGCGCTCCTGTGCTTTATCAAGTGCAGCCTCAGCTTGAAGTAAAGACTCTTGACGAGATCGTAAGTCAATTTTTGCTAAGGCATATTGGTTATCAATTAATTCAAAAGCATCGCGATCAAGAATTTTACGTTGGTATAAATCACGTTTACGCTGCCATTGAGATTTCAAATTCTCAATTTTCTTTTGTTGATGTTCAATTGCAATTGTTTGGATACGTACATAAGCTTCTTGTTGCTCAACATCGGCTCTAAAGGTGCGAGGTTCAAGACGCATTAAAACTTGCCCTTTAGAGACATCATCACCTTCGACAATGAGCATTTCACTCACTTGGCCGATAACTTCAGAACGTAATTGAACCTGCTCTTTATAAACTAATGTACCCGAAGCCAAAATTGACCGCTTTATATTCTCAGCTTCAACCTGTTGAACTTTTACGTCTACAGCTTGTGATTTTCCGGTCTTTTTAAAGTAGGCTAAACTCACTAGCCCTGCGACAATCGCAATAATGATCAATGTTTTTTTCATGAGACTACCTATTTCTTAAGCAATAAACATTATGTATAAAGCCCAAAGCCCATAAATAATGACTTGTGGAGCAGCAGCTAAAATAAGGGCTTTTTTACTGGTAAGGTTCAACCAAGACTTAAGACCAATAGTCGCAATAGCAATAGTCCAAAGAGAAAATAAGCTAATACCTTCAAGTAAGCTAAACCATGCATCACTTGGATCAGCAGAAAATAACAAACTATTCAAACTTGTTGGCTGTAAGTCCTGCATAGATACCATGCCATTTCCGGCAAAAAATATGACTAAAGCACTTAGGAAAACAGAAATAATTGCAGGGAAGCTTGCCCACCATGTAAAACCGTACCATTGGGTAAACGTATACTCACTACCGGCGCTAACTTTTGTCGCGATATTATAATAAAGAGCGGTAATCGCATTAATAAAGATCATTGCGACAACACCACCTATTGCAGTACTCCACAACATAGTGTCTTTTACATAGAAACTCGAAATAGCTTTAAGTTCATCATCAGTCATTGGCTTTGAAGCAGCAACCTGATTAATCATTTGCTCTTTTAACCAAGCAAAGTCAACAACATTAAAATAATACATAAACAAGAAAAAGCTTGAGCTACTAAGTAATATAAAAGGCAACCACGACCAACCTTTTTTCTCTTTGATTGTATCGAATGCTACGACAGGTGAAAGTAATGTATCCAAGCAGGCTTGAAGAGGATTTGCAGACATTTTCATAGTGTTCTCATTTTTGTTAGATTATTTCCATATACAGGCACAACTTTTTTATATTTTGTAGTCATCCCTGTACACCTAATAGTAAGTATTTAACTAACCTACCATCGTGACATATTATGTCAATGATTTTGTAACTCGATTGTAAATAATTAGATCTTGCTCATGTTTATTATTCTTTTAAAGCAGAAAACCCTGCTAATTTTGAAGTATTTACCCCTCATTTTATTGGTTTATCTTCTATCTTTTGTTTTTATATAGCAGTTAGTCTTATAAAATTTAGTTTTATTACAACTAATTGTATTTATATAGCAATATTTTTACACAAAGCCACTTATTCAACTATAAAACAATCACTTACAACAACCGTCATCTTTACAATAGTTCCAATAATAACATTTTAGTTTCACTGAGCCCTTAAATTTAAAGTGCTCAATAATTATTACGGAACCATAATTACTTTTTTGTTTTTTTATCAACAATAAAATATGAATATGACGATGATTTATAAAGGCTAAGAAGGTATTATATTTAACATAAAATTTTCAAAATTACGGTAGTATAAATAAAGTGAACAACGGATCTGAATTAAGAGCGCGCTATAACGATAATACCCGTGGCGTATATTTTATTGGCACCACTCCCCCAAAGAGTAATACACCTGTTGAGCAAGTGGAACTGATCGCCGATAAATTGCTTGAGCGAGTGAGTGATATAGACTTTGATGGCTTAATTATTTATGACATTCAAGATGAAGACTCACGTACTAATGTGCCAAGACCCTTCCCTTTTAAGTCGACTTTAGACCCGCGTAACTATTCTTCACTCTTAAGTAAAAAGTCTCAACGACCTGTAATAACCTACAAAAGTGTCGTTCAGTCAAATAGCGACGACTTTAACCAATGGGCAAATGAAGCTTGGGATGATTATGGTATTCGTGACGTTGTTTTAGTCGGCAGCCCTTCGCAAAAAAACACGATATCACTGCCGCTTAGCAGTGCTTATAAAACCTTAGTTGAAAATAAAAACGATTTTTTTATCGGCGGCATTACCATTGCTGAACGCCATGCTAACAAAGGTAACGAGCATGAACGATTAATTGAAAAGCACCAACAGGGTTGTAACTTCTTTATTTCTCAAGCCATTTATAACCCACAAGCCACTATAGATATGTTGACTCGATACGCCATAGAGTGTCAGCAACAAGGGTTGAAACCACAGAGAATTATTTTAACTTTTTCTCCTTGTGGTAGTAAGAAAACCTTAGAATTTATTGAATGGCTAGGTGTTAGTGTACCAGAGGCTACCAGCTTACGTATTCTAAACGCTGACAAGCCACTTTATGAATCTATTCGTATTTGCTTAAATACTTTACAGCAAATTCTTGATGCTGTTCTTCCTTACGATTTACCACTAGGTTTGAACATTGAGAGCTTAACAAATCGTAAAGAAGAGATAGACGGTAGTATTTTACTCTATAAGTTACTTCGTTCTACTATGGATAATTATTTATCTAAACAAGAACTAGAAAGACTAATTCATCAGAAGTAATGAGTTAATTCAGCAAGGTATTTGTATTGAAGCTTATCATGAAAACTGAGTTCGACAATTTGCGCACAAACCCTCGCCATTTGTATCAAACTGACACAAATGGCGATAAACAAATTGTGAAAATTTATTCTGGTGAGCTTTTGATAGCCAAAATGATAAAACATAAAAAATCTGTTCGATATTTTGGCATCAAAGGATATTCGCAGTATTTACTTACAGAAGATAATTAATTACGAAAGAGCTACACTTTCAAAGTTAATTCCTTGCCATCCCTGCTGAATAAAATTTCGTATATTTCCATGATCTTCTCCTTGAGGATTTTGCAAAACATCTTCTCGATAATAATGACCAAAACACGCTAATGTTTCTTGCTCTGATAAATGATGTAGCTGAGCAAAAGCAAAAATTTTACATGAGCCCTCGTTAGTGCCAGCTGCATTGATTAAATCGCCATTGGTAAATGTACACGGATGATAATGATAATTAGCTGTAATTACTGCTATTACCTCACTAAATTCAACGAGTTCGGTTTGTAACTTAATTTTTTTGAGTAAATTTTTCAACGACATAATATTCCTATTGATATTGACATTTTTCTAAAGCAATGTAGCAAAACGACCACTATTATATAAGCCAATAACGAGTCCTGTACCACCACCTAAAAAGCCAGTTATGAGTCCAAATTGACACCAGAATTTGTCTTTATTACTTTGTTTAACATCTTCTTTATTAATTAATTCTGCTTTACTTAGAGGGCTATATACTAATTCATTGACCCGTTTAACTGAACGATAAATAGCAAAAAATAATGCAAGAAAACACAAGCACGGCATTAACCACCCCAGAGTTAATTCATAACTTAACGTAAGAAAAACTCCAGCTAAAAGTAATTGAAATGCTGTATTATTTCTTAAAATTACTAATTTAGCTCTTTGTTTTTCGTTTACTGATTTTTCAATCACTTTAGACATACCGATGTAACTTGCCACCATACCTAAAATTGCACCTAGCATTGCACCACCTGCAGTTAATAATGCTTTTGCTAACCAGTGAGTTTGACTGCTCACGATGCTTTTTGTAACTACTGCTGCTGCAACTGGCGAACTTATAGAAAGCCCAGAAACAAAGAGGGCTGTTAACCCTAATGGGCTCGTTGATAAAATAATTTTACCATACCGATTTAATATCTGACTTTTGATTAAAGCTCTAACTCGACTTAAGCGCTTCCTTACGGTAGTTTCATTGAGCCCTAGTAACATAGCAACAGCTTGGCTACATTGCTGTTCACGATAATATAAAAGTACTATTTCTCGGCTCTCATCTGGTAGTTCAGTTAAAAGATTTTTGATTAAATCGTTTTGTTCTTCGCGCAATAAATGATCATCACCTGTATGGCTAGGGTCTACAAGTGCGGCAAGTATGGAATCGGTTTCATTCTCTCTTACTTTACGATTAATTTTTTCGTCTCTTATATGATTTAACGCGGTATAACGTGTTATCTGTCGAACCCAAGGTAAAAAGCTTATATTCTCTTTTAGTTGGTCTATTTCTCGCCACACTTTAATAAATACTTTTTGGCAAACATCTTCACTACTATCAAGATCTTTAGTTATTGCCAATGCGATAGAAGCTACTGTATTAGTTACATGTTCAACTAAGCGTGTAAAAGCTATTTGATCTCCCTTCTTAGCTAAAGCAATATCAGGCAATAACTGTTGTTCATTGGTAATTGACATTATTATAAAACTCCTTGCAAAAATAACTCAGTTTCATTCATCAACCAATTATTATCATCCCACATAATAAAGTGCCTACTTTCTGAATTCACCCTTAATTTAGCATTAGCTACATTTGCAATTTGTTGTTGATACAAGGCACTAGCTTTACTGCGATCATTTTCATTAGTAAATGCACCTTGTGCGGCAATTAATAATAAAGGGGTTTTCACTTGTTTTAATGGTTCTCTTAAATCTGTAGTGAGTAAAAAATGTAAAGCCGAGGCAACGGTTTCTTGGTCTGATTTTTTCGCCATGTTAATAACCACTTGCTGATCTGCCATTGATGTTGCTTGAAGATTAATTCCTTGTTTAGTGATATCAGCCACTTGTTGATGCGTGGCATGTTGGTACATGTTTTTTATGTAGTTAGCCTGTTTTATCATATCTTGCGCTTGGGTTGCAGCTGTTCTAGTAAAAATTGGGGCTACAAAGGGTAAACCATCGACACCAATAATTGCCGAAAAGAGTTGTTCATTATCTATCACTAAACTATATGATAAAAAGGCACCTAAACTGTGACCGATTAATATCGATTTTTGTAATTTATTTTGCTTTATATAAGATATTAATTCAGCTTTTACTTGAGGCAAAATGTTACTTGCAAAAGAACAAGGTGCTGTATTAGCAAACCCAGCAATACTTACCGTATGAACTTGGTAATTTTTGGCTAAGTACCTTTCACTTTCTTGCCAGACACTCCCATCACTCATTAAGCCCGGAATTAAGATTAAAGGTTGGCCTTCACCATGTACCTTAACCTTAATACAATTTTCAGCTTTGGTGGTTAGGCTTATCGAAAACACAAATACGACTATAAATGCATGTATTAAATTCATCATTTTTCCTTAAATAAGTTACTAGAAAAAGCTTTAACTTTCTCTTTCATAATAAAGACACCATGACTTTTTACTTTGTGACATTTATATTTATTTTCGACACCTCATGTAACATTTGTGATTAATTTGGCTATAGTGTGCATAAGATAACTTTGCTAAGCTGATTTATATTGAATTAAAGGAGCAAATATGAAGTTTTTTCAAAACAAAGAAGTCCAAGGCCTATGTTTATGCCTTGCTATGATGGGCTTAACCTATGCAATTTTATTACTGCTTTTAATTACATTCACCGGCGTTAAGTTATATAAAACTCTTGTTGTTGTTGTCACTCTTTCCAGTTTACTTTTTACACTTGGCTTAAGTAAGCAGATTAAAAGTCGCTTAAAGGAACAAGTTAATTTACTTTTTACCAAAAAAGTTACAGCCTAAAAAGTTACTACCAAATGTAAGTTGCTGCTACTTTAATTCTAATACTTCGCATATCCTGACTAAATATCATGCGCTAAATTTAGTATCAGCAAGCTTGATAACTCGTCCAGTTTTCACCATAAAGACTTTAAATATAGCTTTACGGCTTTAGTCGTTTAAATTAATTTAAACGATTAAACATCTAGTTTTCTATATCTCCTATGAACTACTTACAACCTTTATGATTCAACTTTGCTTCTTTTACTCTTATATTTATCTTCTTGAATAAAGCAAAGGCAATGCTGAAAAGATATATTAACTTTAACGACGATAAAACTTTTTTTTAATTCATACTCGAAGAATCGATTGTAGATTTATATTTTTAAGATAATAAAACCTATATTTTCTAATAAAATAATCTTATTAGGAAATATAGGTTGATAGAGGTAGCTAGCATTTTCGATTGTTAGCTAATCACAATTGACCAACAGTTCTTTATCAAAGCTCGCCTTTATTCACTCTTAACCAATAAGTTCCATAAAGTAAAACCATACCCGCAGCAATACTGGCAATATCTAATTTTGACATAAGCGCCTGTAAAGGTACTGTTCTAGAAAAACTATCTTGACCTTGAATTGACAAGACAAATTCTTTAGATATCGAGAAGTAGTCCAATAATAAACTGCCAATAAAAGGTTGTGATAAGTGGAAGTAATGTACTACAAATCCTTCAACTAATAAGATAACTGCAACAGGTAATATCGCCCATAAAAAAGGAGCTTTTTTAGCAAACATAGACGCTAACATTAACCAAGTAAATAGTGGCAACATCCATACAGCAAAAGGTAATAGGTGTAACCATATTAATCCTAGACCACTTAAAATATCACTATCAATCCAAAGTGCCCATAAACTAGTATCATAGCCAACCGATAAAATAATACAGATTACAAAACCTAAAATAAGAAAAATAAGCAAGGTTGCTGTTGCTGCACCCAAGAATACAGCAGGAATAACCAAAGCACCGGTAATTAGTTTTGCAATAATAGTGATTACGTCTGACACCGGTAGTGAACGCCAAAACATCACCGACATATCGCGGCGCTCATCAAACAAACATACAGTAAAATAATACAACTGAATGATCACCGCGACGGCGACAAAAGGGGCGAACAACGACAGTGTGGTTACAAAAAATAACTTAGGAACCATTTCTACATAATCAGGTGTAACAAAATTATCTGGAAACTTTGTTAAACCCTGAAAAACATCAGAGAAAGTATGGCTGCTTTCCATAAAAATAAGGATGGGCATTAATATCACTAAAGCTGCGGTTACCATGGGAACCCACTTTAAAATATTACTAAATTCCCATAATTCTCTTTTAATTGAGGTTGTTATTATTTGCATGCTCATGCGCAAATCTCCTTAGTCATTACACCTACAAAAATATCAGCTAAACTAGGCACGCTTATGTTACCAAGAGCTTGTAAAGTATCTGCTTTTTGGTCATCGAATAGCATAGTCGTTAAGCCCATTAAGCTATTAGCAAACAGTGGTTTTAATTGCTTAGCTTGTTCTACGTTATCTTGCGTTACCGCTAATAATTTAAAACGATCTCGAATTTCATCAGCGCTTTCGGCTAAAACAATTCTTCCTTCTTGAATAAAAGCGACATCAGTTAAAATGTGCTCAATCTCTTCGATTTGATGAGTAGTAATAACAATACATTTATCTTCGGTATAGAAGTCCTCAAGCAAATGGGTATAAAACTGTCTACGAGTTAAAATATCTAAACCTAAAGTTGGCTCATCTAAAACAAGTACTTTTGCATCGACTGCTAAAACTAATGCTAAATGTAATTGTGTAACCATCCCCTTTGAAAGAGCTTTCACTTTATCATTTTGCATAATATTTGTTTTAGCTAAAAACTCACGTGCTTTTTCAATATCAAAATTAGGGTGTATTTCACTCATATAGCTTAATGCTTGTGATACCTTTAGCCACTTAGGTAAAATAGCGACATCAGAAATATAGGCAACATCGTTAAGCATTTTCTCACGATTGTTTCTTGGGTGATGCCCTAATACGTTAATGTCACCATCAAAATCGGTTAACCCTAACAACGCCTGCAAGCATGTTGTTTTTCCTGCACCGTTAGGACCAACTAAGCCAACAATTTGTCCGGCGTGAATACTTAAATTTACGTCATTAACTACATGCTTTTTACCGTAAGATTTGTTTAAACCTGTAATAGAAATAAGTTCGCTCATGAGTGCTCTCCTGCTAATAACTGCTCGGCAGATAAATTTAATCGAGTAATTTGCTTCAAAATCTCCGGCCACTGTTGAATAAGAAAAGCTTCACGTTCACGGTCTAACATAAGTTCTTGTGCTCCTGGCTTAACAAATAAACCTTTACCACGTTGTTTTTCCACAATCTGTTCGTCTTGTAACATTTGATATGCCTTTGAAATGGTGATCGGATTGACTTGATACTCTGCTGCCACTTTCCTAACTGATGGCAACGCTTCGCCTTCTGCAATATACCCATCGAGAATACGAGCAACGACTTGCTGATATAGCTGTAGATATATTGGCTTTTCACTATCCCACTGAGGTGTCATGATATTTCCTTACGGTTGATGTATTAAGTTTTCTTACTTCGATTACGTTAAACAAAACGATATAGGTGTTATACACCACCAGCACACCAAAACACAAGAAAAAATACACAATTATTTATATTAAAATATAAGCATTCAGGAAAAAGATGTAACTTTTTAAAGAAGAAAACCTAATCATTCACTTAATAAACAACTAGTTAAAAAATCAGGTTTTTATTGAAAAGTGCAAAAACAGTTATAAATAAAAATATTTTAAATATCTTGTAGCTGCAAAGACTCAAGAGTTTTCCCATGAGGGATAGCAGCTTTAGTGTCGGGATCAACTTGCACAAAAACGATGTCATCAGCTAAGCAAATTGTTTTTTTGGTGACCTTATTACGCATTAAACAGGTTATGGTAATAGAGGTTCTGCCAACACTCTTTGTTGATAAACCAAATTCAACGACATCACCTTGTAAGCCAGGAGACTCAAAATTAATTGCGCCAATATGCTTAGTAACTAAACAATTAGTTTCTAATTGGCAAATAGCAAATATAGCCGCCTCTTCATCAATCCACTCTAATGCTCTTCCACCAAACAATGAATTAGCATAATTTAGATCACTGGGAAGAATTAACCGACGAGATAAGAAGCGCATAAAAGTACCTTATAAGTATCGTCATTTACTATTGTTCATAGCCTCATGACATTGCCAATAGAGGAAACACTAGCTTTAAGTTGCTTTCGCAAAAAGTGAGTTGTTCCCAAAACATATAAAAAAAGGATGCACATAATGTGCATCCCTCTATAGTATAGCGAAATATAATCTATATTTAGCTAGCTGATAACCATAATGTTATTTTATTTTCACCGACTTCTTTTTCATCATCTTCGTCATAATGCTTACCATATAAAAAGAGAATATCGGCTTTACCGTCACCATTGAAGTCTTTAACTTCTGTTCTGACACTTTTAGGCAATGCTATTTCATAATCTGAACCACGTTTACCAAACAAGCGCTTTCCTTTTGAGCCTGAGTAGATAGTAAATTCATCGTCATCAGTTTTAAGAATTAAATCATTAATACCATCACCGTTGAAATCGCTTATATCCGTTAGTGCTTCACCGCCACTGTCTGAGCTAATAGACATTTCAACTTCGTTTTCATAGGTCGGTTTTTTAACATATTTCCCATTTTTCCCTAATTTATAGAATCGTAAGTCCATGTCAATGGCCCCCGACATCGCCGACATCATAGTGCCGATCCCCATCTCAACACTTAACGTGTAATAATCTTTTAAGCCATCGCCATCAACATCTTTAAACTTGATCATACCCTCACCATCAAAAGTAGCTTTACCATCAGCTTCCTTCTTATAGTTCATAAGGCCATTATTAATGAAACCATAACGCACCATTAAGACATTGGTTCGAGACATCATTCCTTCACGGACCGATTCCTTGGTAACTACATCGACCAAACCATCTCCGTTAATATCTTCAATTGTTTCAAGGTTTACATCTGCCGCCTTTTTTCCTTGTTGTTTTTTTATTGCAGAATTTTCATTTTCTAAATGAGCATTTAATGTAATAACAATCGCTTTATCATCGAATGATTGATCATTATTTTGAGGAAAAAACATTAATTCGTCATCGACTTGGAAAGCAATATCTTTTTTATCATCATGATTAAAATCTGCATGATAAAAGTTCTGCGGGCTAAATTTAATTCCACTACCTGACTTTTCTATACGAGGGGAAATAGCAAGAGATTGATGAGTAAATGAACCATCAGAATTTTGCAAATAAACATGTGTTGTATCTAAGCTATAAGTTATGAAGTCGCTTAACCCGTCTTGGTTAAAGTCTTGGACAAACTCACCAAAATTCATTTCAAAATCACGTTGATATTTATATAAAGTATCAACCGTTAATAACTTACTTATTGTTTTATCTTCGATGTTATATGACAACACGGCATCGCCAGTTAAATAAACAATAACTTCATTTGTTTTATTTGCCAGCTTTGCTTGATTATAAAAAAGAGCATTGTCAGGTGTTGTAATAATTTGCGCTTTTTGTGTTAAGCCGTCTTTAGCAATATGTGGGTAATAACTAAAACTATTATCGTCGTGAATAAGTATATCAACGTCACCATCTAGTTCGTTCAAATATAATAATTTTCCCGTTACTTTCTGCTCTGCACTTTGTTGAGATTTATGGAAATTTAATTTTTTTGCTTTAGCTAAGGCGAGCGGTGAAACTAATGTACTTAATAATAAAGCCATCGATATTGTGGTGATTTTTGACATAATAGTCCTTTAAAGTAAGTTCATTTATCTTGTATTTAAAATTGATCACAAGAATATTGAACTAGTATGGATTACAAATAATTTACAAAGTTCAAATTTAATGTAGTTAACCTTAAACTCCAAGGTTGAAATTGTAACAAATCCTTATGCTACAATTTCCTATTAACAACTTACCAATGAATAAGCTTTAGTTGCCCATCACCTTCAGCTAAATTCATTTTAATTACTTTGTTATCTTCATTTACAGTAATCAAGCGCGGAATACCGCCTACAGCAAACTGTTTATAAATACTGCGATCTACGTCAGTTGCTAGTGCGACTTTAATTTGATGTTCATCTCGCCACTTCATTACGTCTTCATTTGTTTCTTCACGAGCGATGGCAACAATCTCAATAGTAGAATCATTAAGTAAAGGGGATTGGTTTAAAGCTTTAAGAGCCCGATTGGAGTCAGAACACCAAGTCGCAAATAAAATAACTAATTTACGCTTGTTTTTATCGGCTAAATTAATGCTATTGCCATCAATATCAACAATTGAACTCATGGGTAATATATCACCCGAGTGAATAAACTCTTGATATTTGGGAGCTGGTTGCTCAGTAATAACAGACAAAACTCCGTCATTATTTTTCATTGGTGGAGATTGGCAACCTAAGAGAAAGAAAGAGGCACTCGCTAAAAAAGCGATAGATTTGTTCATGTTATATATCCATTTATATTAAGGCTAGATTTTTGTAGCTGATTTTATATCAGTAAAACAATGAACTTAATAGCCATATTAGATATTAAACAATTAACTAAGTGCTTTCAGCCACTTTACTAAAAGCGGGAAGTGATCATTAACAGCACTTCGGTGGGTCAGAATATTAATATGGTCATAGTTTTCTTTATTGCCTGAAGATTTTGATAACAAAGTAAACTTAGCTTGAGGGTTTGACTCACCAATAAATACGTTCACATCAATGGCATGGCCTAATACTTTGTCTTTGCAGCCAGTTAAATGCCATGTAGGTGGCCAATCAACTGATTTAGCCGCTTTAAAATAATCGAAACCATCTTTTAAGTCGTGCCAATCACTTTTTTTCACCCAAGCAACGCTATCAGCTAGCGATTGTTTAGTTTCATTATCAGAGCCAATTTTATGTTTTTTTGCATCGAGAAAACCTTTCCTTTTTGCAAGTTTTCCAGCTAAATTATTCCAGACAATATTGACCTTAAAAAGCTTTTCCAAACTCTTTACAGTAACCATACGTTTAGTACCAAAACAGGTTTTACTCAGAATAGTCCCTGCAAGTTGAGGCATTCGTGCTAAGGTACTTGCTAACAGAACACCGCCCCAAGAATGGGCAATTAGGTGCACTTTTTTCTTAGTAGTTTCAGTAATATAATTAAGAAAACAAGGAATATCTTGAGTAATAGCTTCAAATTGCCCATGCACAGCATCAGCATCTATTTTAGGTTTGCTTTCTCCCCTACCTCGTAAATCTGCCACATAAACATCGAAACCTTGTTCAGCAAGATAACAAGCTAAGCCTTTGCCTTTTTTAGTATAAAAAATAAGGCCATTTTCGATAGCACCATGTAGCATAAAAATTGGCGTTCCACCGCTTTTTTGCCAAATATGACGTAAATGAAGTTGATGCCCATCTTGAGATAAAAATAAAGATTCTTGATTTGTCATTGTGTTACTACAATTTTTTTAAAAGAATTAACCAAAAGGTCTGACCACTTAATGATGAGCATACGATGTTAATTCCTTTTCAGCAACAAAAAATAACCAAAGCAATAACCGCTAGACAGACTAAAGAAAAGTTAATACCCTACACAGAATTTACACTTTTGATTCATCAATTTAACAAGGAACGTGGTTTGAACTTCGTAGATAAAACCAATTGCTTAAACTGTAACTCACCGTTACTGACTGATTACTGTGGGGATTGCGGTCAAAAAAAAGCACAACGTATTTCTTTCTCCCTTTTAATAGAAATAATGCAACGAGGTATTATTGAATTCAAATCTCCGCTTATTGTTACTTTAGTGGGGCTATTTATTAACCCTGGCAAAGTTTATAGAGAGTATTTAGCAGGCCGAAGAGCGACATATTTTAATCCGATGAGGTACGCTTTCTGGTTGTTAACTTTATCAATGTTTGTCGCTGCTTATTTCAATGTCGCCTTGTTTAATATTGATGTGTTGAATTTTGAGAATGAAAAAAATGTATTTCCTGTATCAAAATTAGAAATAATGAACGTAATCCAATCGTCCATTGTTTATCTAACCTTTTTTTATGCTCTTATTTGTGCAATTTGTATAAAAGTATTTTTTCGAAAAGGTCTATATAGTATTTCTGAACTTTATATTCCATGTTTACTGAATATTAGTCAGGTGTTCTTAATTCTTGTCGCATTAATATTATTGGAATATTACAATACAATTTATGGTCAAGTCCTTTACGTTATATATTCAACTATTTACTTTGTCTGGGGTATAAGCCATTTATTTCAGCAGCGAACTTGGTGGACTTACCTAAAAGTATTTTTTGCAGGAATATTATCCTATGTTTTGTTTGCAATCATGACTATTTCTATAGGGTATGTATTTTTTGGTGTAAAACAAGGATTTGATGACGCTCACGATGCCAAAGTTACTAGTGAAGTTAATACTATAGCTGTAAGCAAAGATTCAAAATAACAACCCTATATCAACATTCATAACTATATTATTTAATTAGGAAATTCATGTCTTCTCCTGTGGTAAAAATTGCGTCTAAATCAGCTAAATTCATAGCGGTATTTTTTATAACCTTATTCACCTTAATATGGTTGCTATCACCTTTTGTTAGCCAACACTATGCCGCGAAATACCTTGCTGAACACAAGCTTGTACTCGCTGAAAGTACGACGATCCGTTATAACCCTTTTGCCACAAATTTAACGGTTGATGATTTAGTTATTAGTTCTATTGATGATGTAAAAAATCCCCTGCTCGAGATAAAGTCGTTAAGCGCCACGGTAAGTTTGTATCGGCTATTAACCGACACACTGCACTTATCAAAATTTAATATTGATGGATTATTGCTTGATGTTAATTTAAACGGTGATGTTCCTGTTATTGGCGGTTTTTTAATTGCAACTGATGACTCTAATACTGTTGATACAACTACAGAGAGTAAGGATAAGAATCAACACGAAGATGAAACTAGTCATTATAGTGTTTCGTTACCCTACCTGAGCTTAAAAAATGCAGTCTTTAATATTGCCATCAAAGAAAGCCAGCAAGAGTTTGTAATTAATTCATTAGCTTTAAGAAACATACAAGCTTCTGCAAAAGCACAACAAGGAGAAGTTTCCCTAGAAGCCTTAGTTAATAAAGCCCCATTAAACTTAACGTTTGATGCTCAATTAGCAAATAATCAAGGTGAAATAAATTCAGTATTAACATTAACTGATTTAGCATTAGCGCCACTACAACCTTTTATATCTGCCGACGATACTGAAAAAGGAGCTATTACTATGCAAGGCTTAGTGACTATTGACACTAAGCAGCGCGTTACGATTACCGATGATATCACCCAAATTAACCTTGAAGATTTTGAGTTAAATACCCAAAAGCTAACCGTAGAACAAAATAAACAAACGGTTGAAATGAACATAGCGCCTTTGTCTATGGATAATTTATTAGTTGAACTTACTCCTGAACAAGCGCCTAACGTAACAGGAACTGCGAAATTAAACATTAATAACATAGTCGCCTATCAGCATGAGAAATCACAGTTACTTGCTAAAATAACAGCTTTAAATATCGATGAAATTACCTTATCAACCGCTTTATCGTCAGTCACTGCAAATATTGTCGATGTGATTATTGAGCAAGCTGTCTTTGCAGATAATACAACTGATGAATTTTCCCCGTTGGCACAATTTAAAGAATTAGCAATAACTGATATTGAAGTATCACAAAAGGGTTTATCAATTGACACAATTAACCTATCAGGGTTAGCGGTAAATACCACACTTGATAAAGATAAAAACTTGATTGGTTTAGCTAATAAAAATAACGACAATAATGTTGTAAGACCAGAGAGTGCAGATACTATTGGCATTGAAGCTAGCAATACAAATGATCAAAACGCTAACGAAGCAATCGAACCAGCTTTCACTTTGTCGCTTAATCAATTTTCGTTACTTAAAACAACTCATATTAATTTTACAGACCGCAGTACCACACCATTTTACGAGCGTTCTTTTAACATCACTAAGTTTAACGCAGGGCCTTTTGACAACCAAAATCCAGAGCAAGATAGTAACTTTAAATTAGAAGGTGGCAGCAATAAATATGCTCACTTCGATCTATCTGCACTTGCTAAACCTTTTAATAAAAAAGACTTCTATCAATTAAAAGGCTCATTAAAAGAAGTTAGTTTACCGTCGTTATCAACGTATATTGCCGACGCCATTCACCATGAACTTAAAAGTGGCCAACTTGATGTTACGCTTGATATCACGGTTGATGATACTGATATAGACGGTAGCGCATTATTACACTTAAGAGGTGTTGAATTAGGCGCGGCTAACGATCATGAGGCGGACACGATAAAAAGCCAAACTTCAATCCCTTTTAATGTTGCATTAGGTATGCTTAAAGATAGTGACGGTAATGTAGAATTAGACATACCTCTAGAGGGTAGCACTGATGCTCCTTCTTTCGGCATGCGTGGTTTCATCAGTTTAATGATTAAGCAAGCAACAATGTCTGCCGCCAAAGATTATCTTATGACAACCTTTGTACCTTATTCAAATGTCGTTAGTATTGCGATGTCTGCTGGCGAGTATTTATTAAAGGTACGTTTCAACGACTTAACATTCCCAGTCAAAGAAACAGAGTTAAACGCTGAACAGAATGAATTTTTAGCACAGTTTTCTGCGCTGATGACAGACAAACCTGACACACAATTAACGCTATGTGCTATTGCAACACCAGAAGATATAGATAAACCTTTAGGTACTGAAATTATAAATAAAGATGATATTAAACAGTTAGCAGAACTATCTAAAAAACGACTGAATGCTTTTAAAGATCATATGGTTAATATAGAGAAAATGGCCTCTGCACGATTATTACTCTGTTCACCAAAAATTGATTTTTCACAAGATGCTAAACCAAGAATTACCTTTACCGATTAATCACTAATATTTTCAAGCAATAAAAATGCTGAAGCGAAACACTTCAGCATTTTTATATATAACTTGCTCATTGATAAATCTACGTATTAGTTCATTAGCTAAACATTTTTTTTAAGCCATCTGCAAAAGCCGTAAAACGCTCTTTTAAGGTGCGCCTAAGCTTAATATCAACACCACCAAAAATAACCAACCCTTCGATAAAAATAGTCGGTGCGTCACTACAGTCACTTGAAGGTGCTTTGTTATCTATACCACCAAAAATACAAAATGCTTTTGAGACAACTTTCACATTTTCAGGAACATTAATATCAATACCACCAAATAAACAGAAGACTTTCACTCTAACTTCACGATGATTGAAAATAGCTTCACTGAAATCTATATCACAACCACCAAAAACAGTAACCGCTTTAATTTCTTTAGCAACTCTCCATTCACCACTTCGTTCACTGCCGCCAAAAATACTCACTAATAACTCGCTTTCTTGAGCGGGAGATGAAGAATAATTAAATTTAAAGTCTTCCTTTTTCTGTTCAATATATTTTTCATCCACTTTGAGCTCTAAATCAGCAACTAATTCAATTAGCTCTTCATTCGAGTTACTTGCCATAGCTTCATCTAGTCGGCGTTCAAATGCTTCATGTGAAAGCTCTCCGTGGCTATAATTCATCACTAATTGGTCGACAACTTCTTCTCTTACAGTATCTATTGGTCGGTCTGCAATTTTAACGGCCATTTTTATTCCCTTGAAATAGTATCTATATTGATTAAAGCTAATAAAGCAATAATCACACCACAACATATATACATAAAATACAATTAGTTACATATGTGTATTGAGGATATTTATAAAATAATAGTATAAATTGGTGAATATAACCAAAATTAATGAAATTTAACAAAGACTCAAATTATTTATTCATCGTTACAAGCTGGGGCAAATTGAGTTGTTATTTCATCATACGCCTTGCGAAGCGCGGCAATTAACGCAGGAGAAGTGTCTAGGCTGCTTGCTAAATACGTACTATTTCGTAAATAATCTATTGGTAAAATAGCCTCTATTTGGTCTATATAGGGAGATTTATTGGCTCTTAATGATGCTACATAAGCCGAAGATAAAACAATTAAATCTACACGCCCATGAATTAGCCCCTGAATAAAATTGCTGTTCCTATAAGAAATCGTTAAGTTTTTTCCTGGCTCAAATCCCAAAGTTAACAAATATTCCGAAGATGCTTGCCCTTGTTGAGTTGCAATAAGGTATTGCTTAGCGTCCTCTAATGAAGACAGCTTTATATCAGCTCTTTTTTTCAAGCGATAAAAAGAGAAATCTATCTCACATAATGGCACAACCCAATGAAATAAAGGCTCTCTTAGTTTAGTTTTCAACAAAGAAAATATGAATATTTCAGGTTGCGTTTGGGCTAAACTGTAAGCTCTTGTCCACGGGTAAAAATCAATGTGATAATTAATATTAGCTTGCTTGAAAATTGCTCGTACCTTGTCTGCTGACCAGCCTCGTGCTTCCCCACTTTTATCGACGAATTGGTAAGGAGGATAAATCTCAGAAACTATTTGAATACTCGTTAATTCAACTTTTTCATTGTTTATTAGTTTTTCAGTATATGCTTGGCATACTTCACAAAAAAAGTAAGTAAAAAAGCATACAATTATTTGGGTCGATATTTTCATATTATTAAATAACTAATCGTCAAAATTAAGCAATCATTTCAGAAGATAAAAACTTATAAAATGAGTTACATAAAATCTATATAAAACGTTGCTCATCGAGCTCAGTTCTTATAAATTCACCCTATAGTGTTAATAATAGCTGACTAGTGAAAAAATGAATTCTAAATATTCCCAAGAAGTACAAGCGGAAGCATTAAAAGTTGCAAAATCTACACAAAAACCTAAGCAAACAAAAGAGCACACTAAACTCATAGCTCAAGGAATTGAGAAAGGTATTGCAGAATATAAAAAACAACAAAGTAAAAAATCACGAGAGCGTGATAAAGCTAAAAAAGTGTTATTAAAAGAAAAAGCGCTCAAAGAAAAGCAGGTAATAAATAATACTGAAATAACTGAAAAGGAAAGAACATTTCCCTCCCTTTTACCTTGGGCTTTGTTAGGACTAAGCTGGGCTGGTTTCATATTTTATGATATCTACATCTAGCTTGATTTATTACTTATTTACGGTATAAAACTTATATTTATATAAAATAATGCAGTACTAACTCTTTACGTTGATGTTGGTAAAGACTGTATTTTTTCTCCTAGATAAAATTGGCGACTAGATAGAAATAAGACCAAGGTATAAAAGCGTGATGGTTAACATTCGTTTATACTCAAACAGCTTGATTCTAATCAATAAAGCATCCGGCTAATAAGGCATGCTTTACTTATCATCATTAATGAGAAACCCACTATGTCATTACTCGACCAAGATCATAATAAAGTAAAATGGGACCAGTTTTTAAAATCTGGCAATCGAGTTTTTATTGGCTCTAATGCCGCGGTTCCAAATGCGTTAATTGATGATTTAATTGATAACAGTGCAAGATTACACGATATTGAAACTGTTCATATTTTAACGCTTTCAGACAATAAGTGGGCAAATCCTGAACATAAAGATTTATTCAAAGTAAATGCGCTATTTATTGGTGGTAAGAATATCCGCGAGGCGATTGCTGAAGGTCGAGCTGATTACACGCCAAGTTTCATTTCTGATATTCCGCGCTTATTTCGTGAAGAAGTTTTACCCATTGATGCCGCATTAATCATGGTAAGTCCACCTGACGAATACGGTTACTGTTCGTTAGGTGTTAGTGTTGATATCGTTGCTGCTGCAGTAAAGTCTGCAAAATATGTTATTGCGCAAATTAATTCAAAAATGCCACGTACTAATGGTCACAGTTTTGTTCATGTAAACCAAATTCATGCTTGGTTAGAAGCAGAGCAAACCCTACCTGTTTTATCGCAACCGAAAATTGATCGTGTTACCGAACAAGTAGGTCAATATGTTTCAATGCTCATTGAAGATGGATCGACTTTGCAGATAGGCATAGGAAAAATTCCTGAAGCGGTTTTACACTACTTAGCCAATCATAAAGATTTAGGTATTCACAGTGAAATGATCTCTGATGGTGTTATTGATTTAATGCTTTCAGGTGTTATTAATAACCGAAAGAAAACCTTTCATAAGGGAAAGGCAGTACTTACCTTTTGCATGGGTACACAACGACTATATGACTTTGTAGACGGTAATCCGCATATTGAGTTTTATCCTTCTGAACATGTGAACTCACCAGTGAATATTGCTCGAAATGACAATATGGTTTCGATTAATAGTGCCATTGAAGTTGATTTAACCGGGCAAGTCGTTTCTGACTCTATTGGTTATCAGTTCTACAGCGGTATTGGCGGACAAGTTGACTTCATACGAGGTGCATCGCTTAGTAAAGGCGGAAAACCAATTATTGCCCTACCTTCTACGACAAAAGATGGAAAAATATCTCGAATTGTTGCTCATATAACTGAGGGTGGTGGCGTGGTGACATCCCGAGGTCATGTTGCTTATGTGGTTACTGAATATGGTATCGCTTCATTATTGGGCAAAAGTATTCGAGAGCGAGCTTTGGAGTTAATACGCATTGCCCATCCTAAGTTTCGCGAGCAATTACTAAAAGATGTACGCAAAAATTATTGGGTGCCCGAATATCAAGATAACTCTCCAACATCAGTACCTGAACTAGGTAAAATAGATCTAAAAAAATTCACCTTTGGCAATATTAATTACGTATTAAGGGCATTAGCGCCAGCCGATGAACGGCGTTTACAAGAGTTCTTTTATTCACACACAAAAGAAACCCTGATAATGCGTTATAACCACCATGCGACGCAAATGACCAGAGAAAACTCCTGTAAGTTAGTAAGTGTAAACCAACATAAAGATTTGGCACTTTGTTTTACTCAACGCACTAATTTAGCAGATGTTATACATGCTGTTGGCCGTTATTATTATATTGAAAGTAACAACTGTGGCGAAGTTGCATTTGTTATTAGTGAGCATAAACGTGGAAAAGGTATGGCAAGAACTTTATTAGCCGAGATGATAAGAATTGCTACCATACGTAAATTAAACAAACTAGTCGCTTGTGTGCGCCGAGACAATGCAGCTATGCTGAAAGTTTTTGAAAAAGTGGGGTTTATTCGAAGTTACTCTGAAGACATGGGCGAACTTAATTTAGAATTACTGCTCGAGCAACCCCAACAAGATGATATAGAAGACATAAAGGAATTGTCATGACAGTAGCTGTAATTAGTCATCATAAGTGTAACGGCCATAATATGGGCGACCATCACCCTGAAAGTCCTAAAAGAATGGCCGCGATTCAAGATCAATTGATCCGTAGCGGTCTTGAATATGTGATTCGCCAATACGATGCTACTCCAATTGATCGTGACCTTATTTCTCTGGCTCATGATGAAAAATATATTCAACATATTTTTGATAATGCGCCTGATAAAAACGACAACGACACTATTTTTCGTGTTGACGATGATACCTGTATGAACGCTGACACTTTGCCTGCAGCACTGTTATCAGCAGGAGCAGCTATTAATGCGGTAGATTTAGTGATGAAGCAAAAACACCGTTCTGTTTTTTGCGCAACTCGTCCACCAGGGCACCATGCAGAATTTGATAAAGGCATGGGGTTTTGTTTCTTTAATAATATTGCAATTGCCGCAGCTTACGCTAAAAAAAAGTACCAGTTAGAGCGTATAGCTATCGTCGACTTTGATGTTCATCATGGTAACGGTACAGAAGATATAATTAGGCGTGCATCAGCAGATAACAAAGAGTCCGGCTATTTATTTTGTTCAACTTACCAATATCCTTTTTACCCGTTTGAAATGAAAAAGAGTAATTCGCCCCCTATTATCAACACACCACTTCCTGCAACCTGTAAAGGGCCAGAATTCAGAGCGGCAATTAGTAAGCATTGGTTACCAGCTTTAGAAACATTCAAACCACAGTTAATTCTAATTTCAGCAGGTTTCGACGCACATACTGAAGATGAGATGTCACAAATAAGTTTAACTGAAAGCGATTATCGCTGGGTAACCGATGAACTTAGAGTTATTGCTGAGCGATACAGCGATGCTAGGATCGTATCTATGCTTGAAGGGGGTTATGCCTTGAGTGCATTAGGGCGTAGCGTCGTTGAACATATCAAGGGATTAATAGGGAATTAACTTAAAAAATAAGTAGCTATATACCGTTAAGCTACTTATTGTTCTGGTTAGCTAAGCGGTTTTTCTAAATGACTGAATAATACTGACAGCTAATAAAACTATTCCGCCAGCAACAACGCCAACAAGTCCTTCGGTTAAAATAGGTACCATTATTTCAGCAATAGTTCCAAAAACACCCGCTAGGTATTCAACCACGTGATGTACCTGTTTGTGTAACCATTCAAAACTATGGACTAATATTCCCCCGCCAACAAGGAACATAGCAATAGTTCCAACAAGGGTCAGTGTTTTCATTAATGCGGGAGCAAAAATAAGTAGACCACGGCCTAACGCGCGTTGAATAGTGTTAAAACTACCTGACACCGACTTTCTCAGTAAATATAAGCCTAAATCATCAAGTTTAACTATTGCAGCAACCAACCCATAAACGCCAACAGTAATGGCTACAGCCAGGCTAGAAACGACGGCCACTTGCATAGAAAAAGCGGCATCTTGCACTGTACCTAGTACAATAACAACAATTTCTGCAGAGAGAATAAAATCAGTACGAATTGCCCCTTTAATTTTTTTCTTTTCAAAGGCGACTAAATCAATATTGTCATCAGATAAAGCGATAAGCTTCTGCTGATGTTGCTCTTTTTCAATATCATGCTCAACAGAGTTCTTATGAAAAAACTTATGAAAGACCTTCTCGAAGCCTTCAAAACATAAAAATAGCCCTCCGATAACCATAAGTACCGTAATCAAAGGCGGAGCAAAGGCACTTATCGCTAATGCGGCAGGAACAATAATAAGTTTATTTAAGAAAGACCCTTTTGCTACAGCCCAAACGACTGGTAATTCACGATCGGCTTTTACTCCAGAAACTTGCTCAGCATTAAGAGCTAAATCATCACCTAAAACCCCTGCTGTTTTTTTAGCGGCTACTTTGGATAATATGGCAACGTCATCAAGTACCGCCGCGATATCGTCTAATAATGTTAATAAACTTGAACTTGCCAAGTAGCTCTCCTTGAGATAATAAGAAATTGTAAATCCATAAAATGAAAAAAGGCTGCTTAAAGCAACCTTTTAGATTCAAATAAAACTTTAATTCAATGAGTATTACTGTGCAAGTAAAAATGCATCCGATTGCTCTACTTCATATTTTTTATGTAATTTTGCAGCCAATACCCCTTTACGATGGGCAAGTGCTGCTTGCAATTTTTTTGCTGCACTAGCGATGGCTGAATATAACTCTTTACCAGAAGCTTTTACGGAAATCTCACTGCCTTCATAATGAGTAGTTACTTCTAATTTTTGTTGGTTAGGCTCAACGGTAATAATTGAACTTATGGTCATAAGGCTTGGATAATGTTTAGCAATTTTTTTAAACTTGCTCTCGATTGACTGTTTAATGCCTTCAGTAATTTCAACATGGTGACCGGAAATATTTATTTTCATAACGTTACCTTTTACTAAGAGAAAAATTGTCTTCACTTAATATACTCGGGGTTAGATGAATAAAAAACAATGGCTAATTTGTCGAAAAATGAAAAAAAATGTAACGTTTCACCAAGTCCAAAAATTTTAACGTTATTTTTTCAGCATAGATTTTAAATCTGCAAACGGATTATAAGTCGCGGTATCTTGATTACTATCACCTGCAACAACTTCAGTTTTATAATTAGCGTGATCGGTATATTTAGCATGCTCATTATCATGACAATATATGCATAACAATTCCCAGTTACTACCGTCATTAGGGTTATTGGTATGATCATGATCAACATGATGAACAGTTAATTCCATGAGGTTTGAATAAACAAACTCGCGAGCACAACGACCACACACCCAAGGAAATAATTTTAGCGCACGATCACGGTAGCCTTTCTCTTTGGCTTTATAGTTGAGGCTTGAGCCTAAGGTATCTGCAGACATAATTTGTTTAAACCATACTTTTAATCATAGGAAGAGAACATTGTAAAATGCTGAGGATGCTTGTTCAAGGCTATTTAACTTCAATTGTATATTCAATGTCCTGCATCATATTGCCATGAACAGCGCTATCATGTTGATATTGAGCATTAAATTTCAAACTATGTAAACCTTGAGCTAAAGGCTTAAGCATCAACCAATAACCATCAGTAGCTGCTGGATAAACCTTTGCTACTGCCTTTTGCTTTACTAACAACCCATGCAGGTCAAAGCAATCCTTTGACTTTATTCGATTATTGCGCATATTAGGTACTGACTGACCGTTAAGTTCAACATAGACAAAATACAATTCGCTATTGTTCAGTGCCGACCTTTCTTTTACTTCATCGCAGGTTTTAGTCGCGCCATTTTCAGGCCAATAAGCCATATTGATAATGGGGAAAAAAATATGTTTACCTTGCGGAATAACGCAATGACGTTTTATTTTTGAGGTTCCGTAACCTCCAGCTAGAAACCAAACATCACCACTTTGGCTAACATGGCAATACTTACCATCATTATCACGGATGGGCGAGGTTTCGTCACTCATTATACTAGCCCATTGCCACCAAAGATTAGCGTATTCATGTTGCGCTTTCCCTGCAACTTGTTCATTAATATGAAGGACTAACGATTGATCATTTTTAGCAAAAGCAGTGCCGCTAACAAAACAGTAGAGCAAGCAAAGTAAAGTGAGTTGTTTTATTTTCATATAAATTCCTTTTAATTTTTGAAAATATACCAATAATTCGACTCACTATTACTACCATTCTTGTCCTAAGTTTTACAATATTTTTTTTAAATTATTGAAATACCTTTTCAGCCCAACGTGTTAAACCAGCCGTTACACTGCCAAAGTGATCACCAACAATTAAAGGAGTATTTGGCATTTGTTCACGCAAAAATTGATTTAATACTGGTGATTTGGCTGTACCGCCGGTAACGAACACTACGTCTGGTTGGCAATTGGCTTGAACTACACACTCACTCATCAGTTTTGATATTTGATTAAGTTGTGATGAGTTGGCGTTTAACATTAACGCTCTATTGACTTCAACCTGCAAATTATCAGCTAGGTCATTAAGAGGAATATGCTGTGAATCTTGCTCTGTTAAAGCAATTTTAGCTTGCTCTGCACCATTGACTAAGCGATGAGTCAACTTCTGTTGATGCACTTTTAATAAGCGTGCGAAAACATCAGGTTGCTTAGCATCACGCTGTAATTCTTGTAAATATCTAAAATTACTTTGACTATAAAAATCAGTTTGTTCGTTTATATTATTAATTGCAACTGCCTGACTAAAGCTGTTTACCGGCATAGGTTTACCTGTTTTCAACATGTCGTTCATGCCTAAGCTTGGCATGATCCCTTTTAAGGCCAGCTGAATATCAAAATCATTACCACCAATACGTACACCGGTATGAGCTAGTAAATGTTGCTCTCTTGAACTGTCGTTTTTAAGTGTCGGCCCCATTAATAACATTGAGCAATCTGTGGTTCCGCCACCAATATCAACCACAAGCACTTTTGTTTCTTCAGACAAGTTTGCTTCATATTCAAAACCGGCTGCTACCGGCTCATACTGAAATTCAACATCTTTATAACCGACTCTTTTCGCTGCTCGCGTTAATATATTTATTGCTTGGCGATTGCTTTCTTCGCCTTTTAAACCTTGAAAATTTATCGGACGACCAATCACTGTTTGCGTAATTTCTTTTTGCAGATTTTGTTCTGCCAAATTTTTTATATTACTCATCATGGCCGCAACAATGTCTTCAAATAAATTAATTTGACTGTCGACCAAACCGCTAGCGCCTAGAAATGACTTGGGCGATTTGATGTAATAACCTTCTTCAGGGTCATCAAGGTATAAATCGAGTGCGGCTTTACCGAATGATAATTCAGGAGATATACCGTCTAATTTAAGCTCTCGCAATACGTTTTGGCTTTTTCGCAAGGGTAATGCTCGTTGAGTTTTAAAAAGCACTTGTTGCTCTTCGCTCAATTGCTGGCACAACCAATGGGCTATGATATCCCGACTAGGTGCATATAAAGTTGATGAAATATATTTTCCGTGATCACCTAACGATAACATTCTCGGTTGACCATTTTCCATTACTGCCACAGCACAATTTGACGTGCCGTAATCAAAACCAATCATTTTTAAAAATACCACTGAACTTAAAAAGGCCGCGTAGCATACTGAGCATGCCATTTTATTACAAGTATTCAGACTAAATTTGTTTGGCAGGAAAAGCCAAGAAGTTTGATATCGTTATTTATTTAACTTGTAATACCTCCCCCTTAAAAAATAAAAGAGACCAAGGTTTTTTTGATGCATTAGATAGATAAATTAAAGAGCTGTTATAGCGTATATAAGTTTATTTAAACTATATAACCAAATAGGGGAAATGAGTAAAAAAATATTATAGTTTAATTGCTATTTTTTGTTATAGATCAGAGGAATGTCTCTGCTAATTTGACATAATATTGATATACTGCACTAAGAATCTTTACTCTATTTAATAAGGAAATAAAATGCCAATTTCACGCTCTCGGAATAATCAGCATAAAGTATATATTCCGTCATCTGCCCGTAATAACCAATACTTACTGGTTAAGTTTCCATTTACCGATGAATTGCTTGCACAGCACAGCCAATTCATTGATCGTACTAGCGAACAGCCTTACCAAAGGCTTTACCAACAACTAGCTGAGAGCTTTTTTGATATTAATAACAAATTAGATATTGAAAGTGGTCAATTTATTGCTAATGACAAGTTCTCACGAATTCGTTATAGCCCTGAAAAACTAACGGTTCAAACAGATGAGCAAATTTTGTTTTTATATAGCCCACGCAACCATTACAGCCAAAATGCTTATATCAATGGTAAAAAGCGCGTTAGAGGAATTTCGTTAGTATTTTTAGCTAATGGTGACAATGTTCGTCAAACATCAGCTGAGTTCCATAAAAATGTATTGATAGCATTAAATGAATTTATTTCAGTTAATCATATCAATAAAGAGCAAGTAAGAGTGTGTGACCATCAACATCTAACTTACGATTTATTTGCGAAAGACAAAGGGGTTACGGGCACGCAAACTCACAAATTACGCACTCTTAAAAACCGTTATGCCGCAGACGAAATTTGCTTGCCTGAACAAAAAGATGTGCTAACTTATGCCGTTGTTGATTTACCAGTTAATCGCCGCATTAAAGAATTGTTGAATATTGATAAATCACAAGACCAACCTTACCAACCGCTTTATGACTTAATCAGTTATGCTTTTATTGAGTCAGCAAATAAGCAGCACTTATATGAAGGAGCCATTGTTGCTAACGGTTTAACGCCAATAGTAAGAAGCCGCCTAGAAGAAAAGCACAAAGCAGATGGCGAATTGCAAAAATTAAGTTACAACATTTTTGAACCAAACAATCGCTTTACTGTACTTAGTGCAGGCGACTGTCTAGTTGATTCAATTAAATTTGTTATCATTGCGACAAAAGATCAAAAGACGAATCAAGGTTACGGTAAGTTTCTTAATCATGTTGAATTGGCATTACGCTCAACCGCTGAAAAATTAGGTTATATCAATGAAAAAGAAGAATTAGTTGTTCGCTTACATCAGCACCTTGGTTATGATTTATAAGCAATAACTTAATTTTCTAAGTTACCGATAAATTTGCCGCTTCAGGCGGCAAATTTACTTTTTATAGAAAAATGGTAAAATCCGCTACCTTATTAATGAACAGAGACAATAAGTGGCTTTAAAACAAAACCTTCATCCAAGAAATAGTCATAATAATGGTTATGATTTTTTGGCACTATGCCAGTTATCTCCTTCATTAAAACCTTTTGTTAAAAAAAACAAATACCAAAACTTGTCTATCGACTTCGCTAACGCACAAGCTGTTAAAGCGCTTAACCAAGCACTTTTAAAGCTTCATTACCGCGTGAACCAATGGGATATTCCCGAAGGGTATTTATGCCCTCCAATTCCCGGCAGAGTTGACTATATTCACTATTTGGCTGATTTGTTAGATGAAACGCTTCCTAATAAAGCAACGAGTTCAAATCCGATAGTCTCTGTAGTTGATATTGGTACAGGCGCCAGCTGTATTTACCCCATTTTGGGACAACGAGAATACCAATGGAATTTTACGGCTAGTGATATTGATCCTATTTCAATAAAGGTGGCTGAGCAAAATATTTCAATCGACAAACAGCTGAAAAAGTCTATTACTTGTCGATTACAAAAAGACGCTTCAAAATTTTTCACTGATATTATCCAAAAAAATGAGCGCTATGAGTTAACACTATGTAACCCACCTTTTCATCGTTCATTAGCCGAAGCAAACAAAGGCTCTGCACGAAAAGTAAAAAACTTAGCTTTAAATAAAAACAATAAGAATAATTCGACTAAAACTACAAAAGCGCCTTTGAATTTTGGTGGACAAAAAGCAGAGTTATGGTGCCCCGGCGGAGAGCTTACTTTTATTCGCAATATGATCAAAGAAAGTAAATCGGTGCAAAAACAAGTGCTATGGTTCAGCTGTTTGGTTTCTAAAAAGGATCATCTTAGCTTATTGAAGTTAGCATTAAAAAAAGTTCATGCTAAGCAAGTCAGAGTCGTTGATATGGCACAAGGACAAAAAATAAGTCGTTTCATCGCATGGAGCTTTTTAGACGAAACTCAGCAACAAAACTGGCTTGATGTGACCGACAGATAAGTAAGATGAAAAAAATTAGCAAGCGTCTACAAAAAATAGACAATATGGTCAGCGATCAATACCAGAGTATTTGGGACTGCTGTTGTGATCATGGTTTATTGGGGCTCTCGTTATTAAAGAGAAAATCAGCAGAGATCATTCATTTTGTTGATATCGTTCCATCGCTAACAACAAATATTGAACAGCTGTTGCAAGTGCACTTTAACGCTAAAAATTACGCCCAGCACTGGCAGGTTCATTGTCTTGATGTAGCCAAAATACCTTTAACAGCACAAAAAAAACAATTAGTGATTATAGCCGGTGTTGGTGGCGAATTAGTGACGAGTTTCGTAGAAAAAATAATCTATGGATATAAAGAAAAATATCTAAATGATTCAATGAGTTGGTTAGAATTTATTCTTTGCCCCGTTCATCATAATTACCAAGTACGCCAAACTCTTATAAAGCATAACGCCATACTAATTGATGAATGCATTGTTACCGAGAACAAGCGTTTCTATGAAATTATTCATGTAAAAGTGCCACTTACCAATAAGCCAATAAATAAAATCGCCCTTAGTAACTTGCCTACAGTTGGCGATAAAATGTGGGATCTTTCGCTTAACGAACATCAACAGTATTTAACAAAAACTATTATGCACTACCAACGCATGTTGCTGGCAGCTTCTCCAAAAGAGCAGAATAAAATTAAAACAATTATCGAACAATATTCAATACTGTTTCCAACCATAAATACCTAGTCTTTGACTACACATACTTTTCCGCTTGTTGCCATATACTCTCGTTAATCTGCAAACCTTGTAGCATATATGCATAGTTTTGCTAATATTATTTCAGTAAGAATGTAAGGGGATCAATTTGAGATATTGATGATCCTTTCGTGTGATAAAAATTTTTCAGCTGAAAAATAGCTAATTAAAAATCATAACAAATTTATAATTAAAGTTGATAAACTATATCTTTTGAAGCGTAATATGATCAAAGAGGCTCTTGTTGTGATAATAAGTACCGGTACATGTAGTTGTGGACAAACCAAGGTAAAACTTAGTCTTCCCGAAACTTTGAATAATTATAGCCCACGGGCATGCGACTGTGACTTTTGTACTTCTAGAAATATCTCTTATCTTTCTCACCCCGATGGAACGTTAGAAATTGAAAGCATCAAGCCGCTTGCTGAACAACGACAGGGCTCTAACCAAGCAAGTTTTATTACATGTTATTACTGTAAATCTGTAATTGCAGCTTCTTTACAGTTAGAAAGTAGCCTTTTAGGCGCGCTAAATTCATCATTATTATCTAACTTTTCATTACTTCAAGAACCTACTATAGTTTCACCAAAAGCATTGGAAGCGGAAGAAAAAGTTGAGCGCTGGCAAACGGTTTGGCTTAACATTATAGTTAATGGAAACAGCCATATTTAAGAAGTTTTTCAATCGAAACAAAACTATTGGCGAGTAGCACTTTGATATTAATTGTAGCTCACAATTCATCAGCCTCTATTAAGGTTTTAGCTGTCAGGTACAATC
>Ga0209395_1001025_pt1 | contig 40094 bp, 36 predicted proteins | sample GOMGulsemesocosm_3_FD_184635 | JGI IMG/M metagenome (GOLD analysis project Ga0209395, IMG submission 184635) | Methane-oxidizing microbial communities from mesocosms in the Gulf of Mexico - GOM9D Gulf of Mexico (SPAdes) (version 2) | ecosystem: Environmental > Aquatic > Marine > Cold seeps...
CAATAAAGTGGTTAAAAGAATGCCAATACCACCGGCGAGTGCGCCTATGGTGAGCGCAAAACGTTTGGAAGGTATTATATCGTCAGCCATTTTTTGCAGTAAATATGGCCTTAGAATAATGGCAACCACGATGGCAGGGAAGGCGATGTTAAAGGTATTAACGCCTAAGACTAATAATCCGCCAAAGCCAAAAAAGGTCAGCTGCAATAACAGCGCGATAAAAATCGCTGGTACCGCCGCCCAACCCAACATTAGCCCCATCAAGCCGTTAAACAATAAGTGGATGGAGCTGGGGCCGATTGGAAAAGTGATCAAAGAGGAGATAAAAAACACCGCACTGAGCATCGCCGTTTGCGGAATTTTATCACTATCTAGCTTCTTTAGCCCATAGCTTAATGCCAGTGCTGTGCCTAGTGCGCCTAAAGCCAAAATTGGGGTGCTGACTACACCATCAGGTATATGTGCCATGTGCCTTCCTTATAAAGCTTTTGCATTTATCCAAATAAGCCCGCCAAGCTCAACCGCCGAGGGCACTGCATTGGGAGAGGGCAGTTGATAGTCCGCGTCAATCAGCGCGGCAAAACCCCACCAGCCGGCCCTTGGCATAACATAGGAAAACGTGCCGTTAATATCCGTTTTGATCACTTGTGTGACGTAGCTAGTTCTCGATTCTGTCACGGAGCCATCGTTGCGCCATTCCACTTCTACAGTGGCAAAAGGCACTGCTTTACCTTGTTTTCTGACAATGCCTTGAAACATATTACCGACTAATAATGAGTAAGGGCGGGTAAGCGGCTCTATCTCTATTGGTGCGCCAACAAGTTTGTCCCAGCCATTAAACACTGAGTAGCCATCGACGATAACTTTGGTGTAGTGGATGATGGTTTTGCTTTCAGAAGGCTCCCAGTAAGGTGCGGGCTCTACGTAGAAAATCAAATCGGCAGGTTCAGTGACTTGGTAAGCAAATCGGTACTCAGTCACGCCAGCCGTTGGCTTTGCAGATAAACTGGCTAATAAATCGGTCTCGCCACTTTCGGTGCTCACTGTCAATACCTTGGGTGGCGCGATATTCATGACAGGACCTTGAGACATCGGATGCGTAAAACGCAGCGCAAAGCTTAATGGTTGCTGATTAGCGTCATTTAAAACGTCTCTGTCGGGGATTAATTCCAGAAAGTGGGCCTGGGCTGGTAAAGCCATTAGCGTGAATGTGACGATAAAAGAATAACTTATATAAGAAGCTAATTGTTTAAGATGTATGTTCAAAGTTGAATTCGCTAGTATGAAAAAAATAGTAATTGTATGAATACTAAGGTAGTTCATACGAATTTACAATTAATCATACTGGAATATAGCAATTATTAGCGCTGAGTTAATAAAGCCCAGATCATTTGGCAGGTGGATTAGTTTTTAGGGGTCTTATGGATATGATCTTTACCATTGTGCTGGCTGTGTTTGACTTCCACCGGAACTAAATACGCCTTACCGTGGCGAATCCCAGGTTTGGCAATAATGTCGTTGCAAAACTCCCGTACTTTATGGGTCTCACCGTTTAGCATAACCGTTTCCATACAGTGATCGTGATCTAAAGGTAGCCGTAAGCTGGTGACAGCAATGTTGTGATGATCGTGTTGTATCTTAGCCAGCTTTGATGCCAGCTCACGCTCGCGGTGATCGTAAACATAGGTGATAGAGCCAATACAATTGGCACTGCTTTTACCCGCTAGACCTTGTTTTTCCAAGCTCTGCTGTTCTAGTTTTTCACGGATTAAATCGCGCATTGCTTCCGATCGATTACTATAGCCTTGCTCTTTTAAGTACTCATCAAATTGATTGGCAAGGTCAGTGTCTAAGGAAATGGTTAGTCTATCCATGTTCGCTCCTAATTAACGATTCTGTGGGGCTCTAGATGAACATTCACGATCTTTAAGCCCAACATTTGAATTTGACCTTGGTAACGCTCAGCACCCGTGGCTGAGAATTCAAAACTATATGTTCGCCATAGCGCTAAATGGCCGGAAGCAGCCCTTTTAATGTTGAGCTTTTTAAGCGAGACACTGCCATCTAATAACTGTAAATCTAATTTTTTACACTCTTCTCTCGCCACACCTAAGGCGACTTCACGTATTTTTTGCGCACTAATCCAGTAGTAGATCGCCACGCATACCAAAGTTAATAAGAACAAATCAAACATTTCAAAATACATAATTAAGCCGTCATAAAGAGGTTCTAAAGCTCATAGTATACTAATTTATACGATTGTTATGTATAGAGTTTATGATTAAGTGAGTAGATCAACGGTTTTTTGTGAATTGATTAAAATAGAGGCAGTGGCCGCAACTGGTAAGTGATTAGCTAGGATGATGCAAAGTTAGCCTGTTATTACTATGAAAGATGGCTATTTTTTTGGCCTAAATTAAGCCAATTTTTTTTCAATTAAATGGATAGGTAAGTCTTGAATGAAATCACAACCTATCTCGTTAAGCTCCTCGATGATGTCTAAATCATTAACACCCTTGCAGATCACTTGGTAATTAGCTTGTTTGGCACTGCGTAAAAAAGATGAAAGAATACAGTTTTGCTGTTTTTTTATGTTATTGGTGAAGTCTTTATGAAAGCGTAAAGTGCTGACAGGTAATAGAGAAAGCTTGGTTAGGTCGATACCTCCGGTGGAAAAATCATCTAACACAATACTTATATTAAGCGCATTTATTTGAGTTAATTGCTTGGCAACGTTTAACTCTCTTCCGGCTATATCTTTTTCACGGATAGCGATTTGCAGCTTAAACGGAATTTTATTTAAGATGGCAGAAAGGGATTGTAAGTTTTTATAAGTACGCCCTGACTGGACTTCGTTAATGGCAACAGGCACTAGTACTTGAGTACCTTGACTATCATTTATAATTTGTTTACAAGCGCGAGTAAATGATTGCAGTTCAATGGCGCTCATTAAGGACATCTCATCGGCTATTGGGGTAAATTCTTCACTTTGCAAAATACCTATTTCAGGATGTAGCCAATAGGTTTGTAACTCGTGAAAGGCAATAGTGCGATCACTAGCGATTAGAATTGGTTCAAAGTGATGCAATAATTGAGCTTTGTTAATGGCTTCTTGCAAACCATTGCGAATCTGTTGCCGCCTTAATAGCGGCTGCGCCATTTCTGGGTCGAAAAAAGAGCAATTTTCAAACTTAGAGGTCTTTGCGGTATACATCGCAGTGTCTGCTAACAGTAATAGTTCACTCATGCTGTCGGCATCAGTAGGGTAGCTGACGACACCAGTACTACCGCCGGATTGTACATTTCCCAAGCCTTTTATATGGTAGGGGGTGTTGAGGCTGCGCACTAACTTAGCCCCTTGATGTTGTTTATATTGGTGATCTTTAGCGGGCATCAACAGCAAAAACTCATCGCCACCTAGTCGGGAAATCGCCAATGCATCGACAAAAATTCTCTGTAGTCTAAACGCTACTGCTTTTAAAAGAGCATCACCTTTATCGTGTCCATAATAATCATTCACGTTTTTAAATTTATCTAGATCAATCAAAAATAGCGTAAAAGCAGTGCGATTGTTAATGAGGTTGTCGATGATGTTGGTGATCCCAAAGCGGTTATGTATTTGGGTTAATTGATCGGTAGTCGCTAGTTTTTGGTGATGTAGCTCTCGATGTTTTCGCGCTGTTGTATCTTGTTGGCGCAATGTTATACGTTCAGTATGGCCTTTTTTATTCCGCTTTAAATGCAGTTGATACCAGCGGTTACCTTCCAGTGTTGGCAAGCAGAGTTCTTGTTCCGCACAGGAGTGTTCTAATACATCTGACCACAGCTGTGTCGCTTGTTTCCCAGCGGCAAATAGCTCACTAAATACTTTATGGTCACTGCCATAAAACTGCTTAAACAAGCGGTTGGAACTGGTTAATTTACCACTAATATCCCACAGTGACACTAAGGTAGAAGTGGTGTGAATGGAGAGTTCAGAATCTAAACTTACTTTACTGATAATTACTTGTACCAGTGTTTCTATTCTGCCGTCATTTAATTCAATGCCTGAAAAATGACAATAAACTTCTTTGGCGATATCTTCAGGTGTAAAAGAACACCACTGTGATTTTTCACAGCCAAGCCGGTATTCATCCAAGTCATCTTTAATAACCGCTCGATCAGCTTCGGTTTGCTCAATCGAATAATCATAATCACGCAACTGAGCAAGATCTTTTTTTCTCCAAAAAGCAATTGCTTCAGAATTCCCCCAGTGAATACGATTATTGAGGGAGTCGTATATCCACATGGCACTGTGAAAAGTTTCAAAAATAGGGATATCTTTTTCGTTCAACATTTTTGCAATAACTCTAAGTAATTAAATTATTGAGCATACATATATTTTTTGTAGTTGCTTGCCAAAGCTGTAATTGTGGTCGTTTTTTCTGCCGCTGTAACGGCTGCAAAATGAATGGTTAATAAATATTGGATGACATACAAAATGTATGAGTAGCGATTGCGATTTAGCTTGCGATAAAATACAAATCAACTTTATGAAATATAGTATAAAATATTAAAAATATCGGAAATCTATGAATATTTTGACTAAAATATCAATATTCAGCGCATTTAGGTAAAATGAATCCAGTCATGGTTTCAGGCTGAGTAAACCTTGCTTTCAAATGCCCTACAAGATCTTGGTTCACGCCTTTTGTTTACCATTCTCACTGGTAAAATAAGAGCTTGCTACTACCTATTAGCTCCTGCAAACTAACGCCAAAATTAGCCCCTACTGAATTAGCTCGTGCCTATTTCATCACGTCCAAAAGAGAATATATATATGGCCCATGCCTGTGCTAGACACATATTATTAAAAACTAAAAATGAAGCCCTGGAAGTAAAAAAACAACTAGATGCAGGAGGCGATTTTTCAAAACTGGCAAAGAAATTCTCCAAGTGTCCTTCAGCCAAAAAAGGCGGTGATCTAGGTGAGTTTCAAGCGGGTATGATGGTGAAGGCTTTTGATCAAGTGGTCTTTAAAAAACCGCTGCTGAAAGTGCATGGACCGATTAAGACTAAATTTGGTTATCACTTAATAGAGACAATCTATCGTTCGTGATAAAAGTTTTTACTTAAGTAACGTAACGCGCAGCTGTTCATCGATTATCACTATTAAATATTTAAGAGGGTGGATCTTGGCTGTGTGGGGTTAACAATATTCATTCAGTATTTTTTAATTCCTAGAGACCTCAGCATAACTACTGCATTTGATAATACGGCGTTAAAAACAAGCTCAATATGCTCATTTACACCAGTAATGCCCATAAACAGGGGCACACTGACTCCGCTATTTCGCTTGTTTTTTCCTTGTCTTATCTGCATTCGCTACGTTATGCAGAGGTCTCTCCTAATGAAAGAGATCAATGATTATGTGTCACTGTATGCCCTTTTCACTACTCATTTATAGATGATTGCAGTTTTTCTTGCACTACTTTTAGCTTTACCTAAAAAATTGGATTAACAGGCATATTCAACGAACTTTAACAAAGAGCTGATCATAAGGCATTGCTATTTAGAAAAGATTTCTTTATTGCTATTGACTGCGATAGAGTTTTTTTGCGCTTTAAGATAGCTGTTAATTGCATCTCAGAGGAACAAGTCGCTACCGGGAATAGCTGAAAGTATTAAAGGGGTTTATGGGAATGTACGCACAATTATTGTTTGAAATATTATACAGCTTGGCTGTGCCGCTATTTTTGACAGTGCAGACTATCTGTTTTGTTTTTTCCTTATTTTTATTGACCATGAAATTTAACCAGCGAACATCTTCCTATCAAAGATGGCGAATCTCTAAAAAGAACGGCTCGCGCGAGTTTCACAACCCAAATCAAATTAATCGTAAAAACTCTTAATAATCAGTATTATTGATTGACTTTGGGAGGCCCTTTTACCAATATTACTGTGAATTTTTTCAGGGCAGTAGCATGCACAATCGTCACATCTCAACTGTAATCTTGGTGATATCCTCATTATTGTTAGTTTCGCAAAATACTCTCGCTGAAACACTATATCCAGATCGGGAAGCACTTGGCAGTGCATTATATTTTGATGTGAATTTATCATTGGAGCGCACTCAATCTTGTGCGTCTTGTCATTCGCCCGGGCATGGATTTGTCGATAATAGAGATAATAAACTGTCAAAAGCTGTCTCTATCGGCGCAGATGGCCATTCAGTGGGTGATAGAAATACACCAACGGCTGCTTACGCAAGCTTGATTCCAGCGTTTTCAAAAAACAGTCTAGGCGTTTATATTGGCGGCCAATTTCATGACGGTAGGGCAAATGGCTTAGCAGAGCAGGCAGAGGGACCGCCGCTTAATCCGGTTGAAATGGCAATGCCAAATAAGGATAAAGTACTGCAACGATTATTGGAAAACCCCGCCTATGTTGTCAGTTTTAGACAGCTCTTTGCCAATAATGTACTCAGTGATTCTCACAGTGCTTATGCTGCAATGGCGCAGAGTATTGCCAGTTTTGAAGCAACGCCTGTTTTTGCGCCATTTGATGCAAAGTACGACCGCTATTTAAAAGGTGAGTATCAAATGAGTCAGCAGGAACTGTTGGGGGAGACTCTTTTTTTCTCGCAGCAGTTTAGTAATTGTAATAGCTGTCACCAACTTAAAAGACTACCGGGTAGCACTGGGGAGACCTTTAGTAATTATCAGTACCATAATATTGGGGTGCCAAAGAACTTGCCGGTTCGACAGGCCAATGGCTTAGGAGATGAGTTTGTTGATAGAGGGCTGTTTGAAAACCCACTGGTGAATGACAGCGCACAAATAGGCAAGTTCAAAGTGCCAAGTTTACGCAACGTGGCAATAACGGGGCCTTACATGCACAACGGGGTATTTAAAGACCTTAAAACAGTGGTGCTTTTTTATGATAAATACAATAGCCGAAAACAATCTCGTCGCATTAACCCTGAAACTTTAAACAACTGGCAAGCACCTGAAATAAACCAGAATATTGCTTTTGATCTATTAAAGGGCAAGGCATTATCGGATAAAAGGGTCGACGCATTGGTGGCTTTCTTGAAAACACTGACCGATAAACGTTATGAGCATTTAGTGAAGTAATCATTGGGCATAACGCAATTGATGGCTATAACGGGATTTAAAATCGATAGTGACTAGGCTGCACTATTTTCATTATTGAATGCGCTAAAGGCCGGCTAAAGCGTTTAAGAAAAGTTACATTGAAAAATATATTCGCTGAAAAACAGGACCAGATCATGTCACAGGTGCAATTGGCGAGCGCGTTATAAACATTAAATAACAATAGCTTAGTTAGTATTCTAAAGGTTGTTTGTAAGTTTAAGTTCCCACTATCCCAAAAAACAGGAGAGTTTATGAGGTACGCGATTTATTGCGGTTCAAGTTTAGGTGTCGATGAAATATACGCAAAAAGTGCCGTGCAGTTGGCACAGCAAATCGTTAACAGAAAAGATGAAATTGTTTATGGTGGGGCGAGTGTTGGCCTAATGGGGGTCATCGCCGATAGTGTGTTAGAGGGTGGTCAACGCGTCATTGGCGTCATGCCTCAGGCACTGACAGATAAAGAGTTGCAACATGACGGATTGAGCGAACTGTACATTGTTGACAGTATGCAAGCGCGTAAAACCAAGATGGCTGAGCTTGCAGGGAGTTTCATTGCGATGCCCGGCGGAGTCGGAACTTTGGAGGAAATATTTGAAGTTTGGACGGCAGGGCAATTAGGCTTACATCAAAAAGCTTGTGCTTTTTACAATGTGAACGGCTATTTTGATGAATTACTTGAATTTGCTGCGACTATGGTGAAAAAGGGATTCATGAAAAAATTGTACCTTGATAAACTTGTGGTAGAGAGCGATCCCATCACTTTGTTGGAGAGGATCGCAGATTTTACCCCACCTATCAATAAGTGGGATTAAGCCGAATGCATTGCTGCGATTATGGCCTGTACACCATTGGTCCTTGAGGGGCTCAAGTACTGATTGAGCTTCACTTGTTCTAAAAATGCGTTGCTATCTTTCATCGCAATTTCTTGACAGCTTATTATCAGTACCAGTAATCCACGCATGATGCGTGCATCTGACCAAGCGATATAACGTAGTTCTTGATCAATAATAACGGGTTTTATCCAAACCCCAGATTCACATTGCTGCAGTTGATACTGCTCACAAATAAGCGTGCTAGGCGGGGCGGGGAGCAGCTCTGCTAAGCGTAGTAAGTACGCAAAGCGCTGTTGCCAGCTATTCGCATCGCAGAGCGTGCTGATAATATCTTGGCTGGGAGGATATGGGTATTCGTCTGTAGTCTCTAAATTGTTGCTTGGGTTGGTCGTATCTTTTTCGTGCTGCGTTAACAATTCAATGCATTGCTTTAAAGCCACTATGAAAGTGTCTATTTCTTGGCCAGTGTTGTAAAAGCTGATGGATGCTCGCAAAGTACCTTCTATATTTAAAGATTCCATCAGGGGCATTGCACAGTGATGACCACTTCTTAGGGCAATGCCTTCTTGATCCAGCAGAGCGGCGATATCTTGGTGATGTAAACCTTTAACAGTAAAGGAGATAACTCCGGCATTAGAGTCGCGCGGGGAATACAGTGTTAGCAGCGGAATCAGTGTTAGGGCGTCGTGCATTTGCTGTATTAGTTGCTGCTCGTGAGCACTAGCGGCAGCTCTATCTAAACAATTTAAATAGTTTATTGCAGCCGCAAAACCGATTGCGTCAGCAATGGGAGGCGTGCCCGCTTCAAACTTAAAAGGTAAAGTATTGAAGTGCGTGCCACTAAAGCTTACTTTACTGATCATCTCGCCGCCACTTTGCCATACGGGCATTTTCTCTAGCAGCTGTGTTTTTCCCCACAGCACACCAATACCTGTAGGCCCGAAGCACTTATGGCTTGAAAAGCTGTAAAAATCGCATCCCAGCTGCTGTACATCAACACTTAAGTGTCCGACAGCTTGCGCACCATCAATGAAGGTTATTGCACCTATCGCTTTGGCTCGCGCTATCATGTCAGCAATGGGATGAATAATGCCAAGTGCGTTAGACACATGACCAAGGGCGACTATTTTGGGCCGGTGTTGTTGTAATAAACGAGCATAGTCATCTTGGTCGATGCTTAAATCCGCGTTAAGCGCAATCGGAATCACACTAGCACCTCGCGCGAGGGCAATTTGTTGCCATGGAACAATATTGGCGTGATGCTCACTGACACTGACTAATACGCAATCGCCTTGCTGCAGGTGATAAGAGCCAAGCGAATGCGCCACTAAGTTGATGGCTTCAGTGGTTCCTTTGCACCAAATGATTTCATGACTATTGGGTGCATTGATAAACTCAGCAACACAATCTCTGGCTGCCTCGAACGCAGTGGTGGCCGTGTTGGATAAACTATGAGCGCCACGATGCACATTGGCATTAGATAGTTTATAAAACTGATTAAGCTTGTCTAAAACGACTCTAGGCTTTTGTGTGGTAGCTGCATTGTCTAAATAAATCAGTGGCTTGGAGTTTATTCTTAACGAAAGTATAGGGAAGTCACGACGTATTTTTGCTATATTGAAACTGGTCATATCAACTGTTTTTGCCTTCGCGTTCTGGGTGTCTAGCATATTGACCGCCCCAGCGTGCGTACATCATCGCACTGGTAAAGAGTACAGTGATGACCAAAGAGTTAAAAATACCGTACCATTTAGAGTTCACGACCGTCGTCGCGGCTAACACTGCTTCGTTAAAATACAAAATTAGTAGGAAGCATAACCATGCATGACCCCGAGGGTTTCCGGTTTGGATTACTTTTATAAACGCAGCTAAAGGCAAAAAGTGTAATAGCCAAATAACCCAAGGGTTTGCAGTATTTACCGGGTGAATGATTAAATACCAAGCGCTTAAGCTCAGTAGCAGTGCAAAATAGCAAGCGACAGTCAGATATCGACAGACTTTTACCCGAGGTAGCAGAAAGCTGATAGGGGGTAGAACTTTAGCTTTTAAACTCATTGTTTTCTCAATCTATGGTTAATAAAGATGAACTAGGCATAGCCTAAATCATCATGGGGTAATTCCCCACCCGCTGGAGGATGTTGCAAAAGAAGTGCACTTGACAATTTAGGGCTTAAAACTGACTAGATATGTCCATTTGTAACTATAATACCCCCAAAAAAGGACACTATGACTACGTGATTTCGTCGGTTTTTGCCTTGTCTTGTCGTCGCTCGCTACTTTTTGCGAACCTCCTCGTTGGAGATCTGGTGGAACCATTTGTCCCCGCAAATTTTAATTTAGAGATGAATAATGATGACACATTGCCAGCTTAGTATTAATGATTATCTTGCAACTTTAATGCTAAGTCGGCGATACGTTGACCTTGGATTTTACACAAATTAATTTCAACACTATCCAGTGCTCTATCACTATCGTTACCTGATAGATGTGTGGCCCCGTAGGGAGTTCCGCCAGTTTTAGTCTGTAATAATTCGCTGGCACTGTAGGGTAGTCCGGTGAGCAGCATACCGTGATGAAATAGGGGTAACATCATCGACAGTAAAGTGCTTTCCTGGCCACCATGTAGGCTAGAGCTTGCACTAAAGACACCAGCAGGTTTGCCAATGAGGGCCCCTGACATCCAGCTACTTGATGAGTTATCAAGAAAATACTTCATAGCTGCAGCCATATTGCCAAAATGGGTTGGGCTTCCCATGACCAGAGCACTACAATTTGCTAGCTCTTGTTGGCTGCAGTATATGGCACCGGAGTCAGGTACTTTAGCACTGGTTGCTTCGCAGTTACTAGAAATGTCTGGAACAGTGCGTAGCATAGCTTGCATGCCCGCTTTTTCCACACCAAGGGCAATATGTTTCGCCATTTGAGCGATGGCGCCGTGGCGTGAGTAATACAGTACTAACACATAGGGAGGCTGTTTTATTTCCATAAGTCTTTATAGAATCTCTAGTACGGATTCAGGAGGACGGCCAATGCATGCCTGCTCGCCATTGACGACGATAGGCCGCTCTATCAATTTTGGAGACGCCAGCATAGCAGCAACGATTTGCTCATGTCCGCTGGTAGGGCTCAATGCATGTTCCTTGTATTCCACTTCTTTAACTCGTAGCAATTGATGAGCATCAAAATTTAAAGCCTTGAGCAGCGCTGTTAATTCAGAGGCTGTGGGTGGTTGCTTTAAATACTCTATAACCTCAGGCTCTATACCTTGTTGTTTAAGTAATTCAAGCGTTTGTCTTGATTTTGAACAGCGCGGGTTGTGGAATATTTTAACTTGGCTCACAATAGATACTCTAATTTATGTTGCTTTACCGAAAAGGGAAAGTCTCAATCGATCAGTGTTGGATCGGCCGGGAACTTGCCATCATTGTTACAGAGCCATTGTACCTAGGAAATAATGTCGGGCAATAAAAATACCTATAGCACGGCAAATACCCCGCTTATAATTTAAGGAATTTATGATTAATAAACATGTTGCTGATAGCATTTTTTTCCTGAGAACCTTAGTCGGACAATTTATAGCCAATGGCGGGATCGTCAATGCTTCTGCCTTAACCTATACAACCCTATTTGCGGTGGTGCCGCTGATGACGGTGACCTATTCAGTATTGGCCCTAGTACCCACTTTCCAGGGGTTCGGTGTCTCAGTAGAGAACTGGGTATTCGATAATTTTGTACCGGCAACGGGGGAAGTGGTACAAGGATATTTACAAGGCTTTACCGCCAAGGCCCGTAAATTGACGGCCGTCGGAGCGATTTTTCTATTTGTTACTTCAGTAATGATGATGAAGAATATTGAAGCTGCCTTTAATCGAATTTGGCGGGTAAAGCACTCTCGAAAAGGCATGTCCAGTTTTCTACTCTACTGGGCAATTCTCAGTTTAGGACCAATACTGATTGGTGTAGGTCTATTGGTATCTTCTTACATAGCATCGCTATCGTTTGTATCATCTGCAACCGCGATGGTTGGTGGTTCTAATTTGCTACCTCTACTGCCAATGATACTGTCGATAGCGGCATTCTCGCTACTGTATTGCGCGGTCCCTAATTGTCGAGTGCCATTCAAAAATGCCCTGATAGGGGCCATTGTGGTGGCGCTGTTGTTTGAAATAGCAAAGCGCGCGTTTGCTTTGTTGGCGGTGCAGTTTCCCTCTTATGAATTGATTTATGGTGCCTTTGCTGCGGTACCGTTATTTTTGGCATGGATATTCATAACCTGGATGATTATATTACTCGGAGCAGAGCTTACCCGGCTATTAACAGTGTTTAATACCAGTGCAGCTGGCGGCTTTCAATCTAACTTGCATACGGTAATCGGTGTATTGCACGAGTTGTGGCTGGCGCAAAAACAGGGAGTCACCCGCAGCGATGATATTTTATTAGCCTGTGTAGAAGGGCTCAACCAACAGCGTTGGGACGAGTACCAACAATTGCTACTAGAGGCACAGATCATTTGCCGTTCAGAGCAGGGCGACTACCTACTGGCAAGAGACTTAAGTGACTTGAGCATAGAACAGCTGAGATTGTATTTGCCATGGCCAATTCCTAAGCCACTGTCAAATGGTGCTGAACAGTCTAGCCATTTAGAATCTTGGGTGATTAGTTTGGATAAAAAACTAGATGTATTAAAAGGTGAGCAACAGAAAATTTTGGCGGTCTCTGTGCAAAGCCTATTTGAAGGCTTAAAATAGGCAAATGAATCGGAGAAACTGGACGCTTACGGCTCCTAGAAAGAATTGTGTGAATCATAATGACAATGGCCGGCGCATCTAGTCTGGTCTTTGTCTTATGATTTTTCAGGCATTGTTGCTGGCAGATAATGCCAAAAGGATAGGTAGTTTACTGTTGGTGAACTGAGGGCTTTCAAGAAAGACTTTAAATTCACTAGCAGGTACGGCTTTGCTGTAAAAGTAGCCTTGCACATTATCGCAGCAAGTTTTGGCAATGAAGTCTAATTGTTCTGCCGTTTCCACGCCCTCTGCAGTGATTTCTAATTGTAAGTTACTCGCTAGTGATATTATCGCGTTAATGGTTATGCGACTTTCTGGGCTCTCTGATATTTTATGAATAAAACTGCGATCAATTTTAAGACGGTTCAATTTAAGCTGAGTGATATAGCTCATTGATGAATACCCCGTGCCAAAATCATCAAGAGCAATTTTTATTCCCAGCTTGTGCAGCGCATCTAAACGCCGAATAGCCATATGCACATCTTTCATAATAGTTGTTTCAGTGAGCTCCAACTCTAGGTATTTAGCTTCAAGCTGGCTACGCTGTAAGCTATCTATAACGGATGAAATATATTTGTCATAGCCTAGTTGGCGCGCTGACATATTGACTGAAATAACAATAGGATCAAATCCTTGTTGTTGCCACTGCTTGTTTTGTTGACACGCTTGCAATAATACCCAATCGCCTATTCTCGAAATTAAACCATTTTCTTCTGCAATAGGGATAAATATATCGGGGGGGATTTGGCCAAGTTCTGGGTTGTTCCAGCGAAGTAGGGCTTCAGCCCCTATTAATTTTTGACTTGCGGTATTAATCACTGGCTGATAGACCAATGAAAACTCATTGTTATCTAATGCTGTTTTTAAATGGGTGCGAATACTGAATTTATCTTTAGCCTGCTGGTCAAGTTCAGCGGAGAAAAAACGGTAGGTGTTTTTCCCCTCGGCCTTAGCATGATACATCGCTATATCAGCCTGTTTTACTAACTCATTTGCACTAGTGCCATCCTCAGGATAAACCGCAATACCCATGCTCATACCGATATAGGCATCATGACCATGCAGCGAGAACGGCAGGTTTAATACTGACAGTAGTCGCTCTGCCAGTGTGCCAATGCTAGCAGGGTTGTCAATCGCGCCCAGTAAAATAATAAATTCATCACCTGAAATCCTCGATAAGCAGCTATCTTCTCTGAGCTCTGAATTTACCCGTTTAGAAAACTGAACTAACAATTCATCGCCGTAGGCATGTCCGTAGCTATCATTCACTTCTTTGAAATTATCTAAATCGATAAAAAGTACAGCGGCTTTGGTGTTTGAGCGCTCCGCAAGACCTAAGCGTTGCTTTAGCCGTTCATCACAAAGTTCTCTGTTAGCAAGCCCTGTTAGACCATCATAAAAAGCCAGTTTTTTAATTTCATTCTCGACAGTGATGCGCCGACTAATTTCACTTTGCAGATAGGCATTTTTACGGAAATTAATGAAAATGAGTACCAGAGAAGTACTCATTAGTATCAGGAAAATCTCATCTAACTCAAACTTTTCATATTGGCGAGAGAAATCAATCAGCGCTTCAAACGCATCGTATTTTTGAAATACATAGAAGAGGCAGGATGAAGTTAGAATGACGTATAATCGCTCTTTTGTGGTTGGCGATTGTCTGTTCCAAAGGCTGAGATTTTGTGTAAAAAAAAGTACAACTTTTCTCATGATAAATCCATTTATCTTCTAAAAACAGCTTTATCTATGATGTTGGTTGAGGATAATTTGGTGAGACCTCATCATACTTGCTGTGCTTAATAATACGGCGTTTAAAATTGACTCATGCTTATTGGCTGAAATAAACGCAACATCAAAGGCGAATTACTTATTTGTTTTCAATGGTCTGTGTTCCTATACTGACGGCGAGCGTCAACTGTATTCCTCGCTTGTGCTGCCTTGTTTCAATATCGCTCACTATGATTTTTAGAGGCCGCTAAACAGTGTCAGTTTGTAGAGAATAATAAAAATATTTAACCATAATAGTCTATATAATTCAATAGCATATGAATACATTACAAAGTGTAGGCAAAAGAAGACGTTTATAGAATAAGTTAATTGTTAAGCGCATAATCTTCACTAAGTTGTTTCTTAAAGTAGGCATTTTTCTTAGAAACTTATATTCACCGTAAAAAAATTGAAAAATGTATAAAACTAATTTTTCGATTGCATTAATATTAATTCATCGTCAATATTTTATTATGCATGTGCTAAGTAGTCTTTAATAAATTAAATTAACAATAGTAACAAGGAAAATTAATGTCCGATATTTATGTCAGCGCGCTCGCTATTTATCCTTTGAAATCTGCAGCTGCGATTAATTGTGAACGGATAGAGATCACTGATTCAGGACCCAGAGGTGATCGCCAATTTATGCTGACAAAATTAGACGGCAGCTTTGTGACAGGGCGTACCCATCCTAAAATTACCAGTATAAACTGTGAATATCGAGGTGAGACACTGGTTCTGTCTCATCCAAGTTGCGAGTGTTTGACGTTATCTGTCGAGGCGTTTTTAAATGAGTATATAGAGACGACAGTTTGGGGTAGCAATGTCCAAGCACAACGCTGTTCTGATGAAGCAGACCAATGGGTAAGCTCACTATTAGGTGAGCCTTTGCGGATTCTATACTTTTCGAAAATCTCCCATCGCCCTGTGGTAGGGCATGCAAGTTTCAAGGTTGGTTTTGCCGATGGTTTTCCTCTACTTTTAACCAATGAAGCCTCTTTGGATCATCTAAACCAGCGTTTATTAGCAGCTGTTAGTATGCAAAATTTCAGAGCAAACATTGTGGTCAGTAGCCCGATCGCATGGTCAGAAGATGGCTGGGCTAAAGTACAAATTGGCGAAGTTGTCTTTGATTTGGCAAAACCTTGTGGCCGCTGTATATTCACCACGGTTGATCCTGCTACGGCAACACTTGATGATGATTTAGAGCCGCTTAAAACGTTAAGCAGTTATCGTCAGCAAGCGGATGGTACGGATGTGATTTTTGGTGAAAATATGCTGCCTCTTAATGTCGGGATGGTGAAACTAGGGGATAGAGTTGAAGTACTCGAGACTAAACAGCAACCTGCATACGAAGATAATTGGAATGTGGAAAAAAGGCGTTTGGCACAGCAGTTAACTCAAGTTTCAAGCGCAAAAATGAATAACAAACTGTTGTTGCGATGTATTGCTGTTGTCGATGAAACGCCGGATGTTAAAACTTTTATCTTTATCTGTGATCCACTGACCAAGGGGTCATACTTACCAGGGCAGTTTATTACAATTCATCCGCAGATTGATGCTGTAGTGCATAATCGTTGCTATACGCTGTCGTCCAGCCCATCTAGGCCCGATACTTTATCGATAACGGTAAAACGGGTTGATAACGGGATTGTCTCGAATTTTCTGCATGATCACTTTGCGGTTGGTTCGTCTGTTCAATGTACAGCGCCCGCTGGTGTATTTCACTTACATAGCAAGGTTGCTGCTAAAATCATGTTGCTCAGTGCCGGTTCCGGTATTACCCCTGTCTTATCAATGCTCAGATTTATCGTTGATACAGCGCAATCAGTAGATGTGCACTTCCACTACAGCGCCAAAACAGAGAGTGATCTAATTTGTTTTGAGGAAATATTGTTGATGCGTAAACGCTTTAATCGCTTGACATTGAGTGTCAATTTTACGGTTCAGCAATACTGTGACTTTACCGATATTGATACCGGCTATGGGCGTTTAAGTACAGCTATGATAGTGAAATTCTGCCCTGATTTCATGCATCGCGATGTATTTGTCTGCGGCCCTGATGGTTTTATGGAAAAGGCCCACAAAAGTCTACTGAGTTTAGGATTGCCTACTAAACAGTACGCTCAAGAAAGTTTTAACATAACAACTATTGAGCCGGAGGAAGAGCCCGAGCTATGTTTTAAAGTGAACTTTAGCGCCAGCGCTATTGAAGTAAACGTTAGTGCCAATCAAACTATTTTAGAAGCCGCTGAAGAGGCCGGTATTTATCCAGATTACAGCTGCATGGCAGGTGTCTGTGGCAGTTGTAGCTCGCAGCTAATGAGCGGCGACGTTCATGCTCCTAATGCAATGGCTCTGGATGCTGATGATCTACAAAAGGGCCTGTTTCTACCTTGCTGCAGCTACGCGCGTTCCGATTTAGAAGTCGATTTATAATTTCAGGGACTGATTTACACAGCCGCTGATTTATTTTTGACCACTAGCGTCACGCCAATCACTGTCATAAGCGCACCAATAATTGCGTAGATGCCCAGTTTTTCATCGAACAATAGCCAGCTTTGCAAAACAGCAACAGGGGTCACTAAATAAAAATAACTAGTGACCTTTGCGACTTCACCTTCACGAATCATATATAACAGTAAGAGTATCGCGAGTATGGATAAGCCAAACACTAGCCATGTCATAGCAGCGACCAACTCCCAACTAAAGATCACCACTTGTTGCTCATAAGTAATAGTTAACACGCCGATAACTAATATTGCCCCTATATATTGATAAAAAGACCCACTCAATAAAGGGGTATTACTGGCTAACTGCTTTTGTAAAACGGTACCTATCGAAATACTTAGCAGAGAAATCATACATGCGACTAGCCCAAGAGTATTTAAACTTTCTGTTTGAAAACTAAATTTTTCCAATATAACCAAGCATATACCAATAAAACCTAAGGCTAATCCTAATGCCTGTCTGTGATTGACAGGCTGTGCTGTGAAAAGTTTGCCAACAATGCTTGTGACTATAGGTTGCAAGCCGACAATAATAGCGGCGATACCGGCAGGAATTCCCTCTTTAATGGCAAAGAATATTCCCGCTAAATAAGCACCGTGTATAAAGGATCCAATCATGATTTGCTGGCAGGCAAGCTTTGTCCCTATCCATTTTGAATGATAAATATGTATCAATGCAAAAAATATAACGATGACAAACAAAAAGCGAACCAACAGCATAAAAAAAGGTTCAATGTAGGGCAGGCCAAATTTTGCACCGATAAAACCGGTACTCCACAGCCAAACAAAGAGGAACGGCGCTACTTGATTGAGCTTAAAAGGCATCGGTTAAATCCGGTAAATGTTTTGTTTGAGGACTTGATTGAAGGTTTTAATTAAAGCTTGGTTGTTGGAGTTTTTACTCGATATCACTTTAAATTCACTGGTGTATCCATATTTATCAATTAAGATTGGTCTTAATTGGCGCGATAAACCCCACTGTTCTACTAATTGCTCCGGTAAAAAACCTAAATAATGGCCGCTGAGAATCAGCGACATTCTTGCTTCTTGATGGTGCGCACGACTGGCAATATTCCAATTTTTCATGTCCACATGCGGTTCCTGCCCTGCTCTCAGTCGCGGCGATTCGACAAACTTATAAGCAGATAAATCAACATTGTTTAACTGCTTTGAAGTCAAGTGATAAAGGGGATGCTGCTTGGCACAATACAATAACATTTGTTCATGGAAAAGGTCGTCACTATTGAGATGGTCGTAGTTTTGTAAAGGAACAGTAATGCCAATATCTGCACGATTGTCACCAATAGCGCTAAGAATTGAATTTGATTCCATCACGCTAATATTGATATTGACGTCAGGGGCTATACATAAAAAATCGTCAATGGCTTTTACGATGCAGTAGTTGGCATGTCCTAAAGTATGCTCTGCACAAATAAGATGAAGTTCACCCATCAGTGCCTGATGAGAGTCATTGATAGTATTACGGAATTTTTGTAAAGCTGATATAAGCTCCAGGGCGGCATCGTAAACCAATTGACCTTGTTGGGTAACCACGAAACCTTTGCGTCCGCGTTCACATAAGCGCATCCCCAATCGTTTTTCTAGTTCGGATAAATAATTAGAGATAGTTGAATTGGCAAGGTTCAGTTGTGCCTCAGCGGCTGTCACGCCTTTAGCATCAACAACCGCTTTGAAGATACGTAGCAATTTGATATCTATGTCGGCCAGTTGTCCACTCAAAGCTGCTTTTTTTAATCCCATACGATTTCTCTGTTATATATAATTGCTTTTTTAATTGTAACATCACTAAAAGAATTATATAAACAATAGTAAAAATGAATTATAAATGCTGAAAAAATTTAGCTGCTAACAATAAATCAAAACAGCAGTGTTATCTCATAACGGAGAAAGTAATGACAAACCCTTTAATTGATCAACTATCTGATATTCATCTGTTAAAGGCGCAGGCCTATATCGGTGGGAATTGGCTAAACGCAAGTGATGAATCAACATTTGATGTTGTCAATCCAGCAACAGCACAAGTGATAGCAAGCGTTGCCGACCTCGGTGCTGAACAAACATCACAAGCGATTGAGTTGGCGGACAAAGCGATGCGTGATTGGCGGGCGAAACCGGCCAAGCATCGCAGCGAAATATTAGAGCGTTGGTATCAGTTGATTATTGAAAATACTGAGGATTTGGCGATTATAATGAGCGCTGAACAAGGTAAAACACTGCTTGAATCTCGCGGTGAAATTGGCTACAGCGCTTCCTTTATTAAATGGTTTGCAGAAGAGGGTAAGCGCGTTTACGGTGATGTGATTCCCCATGCGCAGACTGATCGTCGTGGCATTGCTATCAAGCAGGCAATCGGCGTGGTCGCTGCTATTACCCCTTGGAATTTTCCAAGCGCGATGATTACTCGAAAAGTAGGGCCTGCATTAGCCGTTGGCTGCGCGGTTGTTTTAAAACCGGCAGCAGAGACGCCATTATCAGCTCTAGCATTGGCAGAACTAGCCGACAGAGCAGGGTTACCCGCAGGACTCTTAAATATAATCCCCGGGACAGATGCCGTCGCTATCGGAGGTGAGCTAACATCAAATACACGTGTAAAAAAACTGACATTCACAGGATCAACGCCGGTTGGAAAACTGCTGATGGGCCAGTGTGCAAGTACTGTTAAGCGCACCTCAATGGAGCTTGGCGGTAATGCACCTTTGATTATCTTTGATGATGCCGATCTTGATTTAGTCATGCCTGGCATCATTAACGCGAAGTTTAGAAACAGCGGCCAAACTTGCATAAGTGCCAATCGTATTTTAGTACAAAAAGGGATTCATCAAGAATTTGTTAAACGCTTAAGCGCTGCTGCCAGTGCCTTTAATTTCGGCTCTTACACTGATAGCCAAAGCACCCATGGCCCATTAATAACCCAAACAGCCGTGAATAATGTCGATGCAAAAGTTAAAAAAGCGGTTGAGCAAGGCGCTAACATTGTGTGCGGTGGTAGCGTGCAAGACAGTGCAGGTTTCTTCTATCCAGCGACCATTCTCACAGAACTTAGCGACGACATGAACATTTTTAAAGAGGAAATATTTGGCCCGGTGGCGGCTATCTTTGAATTTGAAACAGAACAGCAGGCTATCGATATGTCAAATGACACTGCATTTGGTTTAGCCGCTTATATGTACACTGAGAGTATGCGTCGCTCTTGGCGTGTGTCGGAAGCACTAGAGTACGGCATGGTGGGTGTAAACGAAACAGCTATCAGTGCTGAAGTGGTTCCTTTTGGTGGCGTGAAAGAATCAGGGCAAGGTCGAGAAGGTTCGAAGTATGGCTTGGAAGATTACTTAGAAATTAAATACATTTGCTTTGGATCTATCGACAAATAAACCTTCAAAAATGGGCACTGTACTGCACAACTATAGAGGGTAAGAAAGGCTCGTAAATAAAGCGCATGACGCTTATTGTCAAAATGGCGCGTTGCGAGCTTAATCTATTCCAGCATATAACATGCTCATAACAGCGCTGCCATTAAGCGGCATGATCAGCTACGTTTTCAGGAAAACAGTATGAAAAATAATGATTTACAACAGCGTAAAACAAAAGTAATAGCACGTGGTCAAGGCAATATTTACCCTGTGTATGTGGATCGAGCGCAAGGCGCAGAAATTTGGGATGTAGAAGGGAAGCGTTACATTGATTTTGGTGCGGGCATTGCTGTATGTAATACCGGACATTCGCACCCCAAAGTGGTCGCAGCAGCGACTGCTCAGCTTGAAAAATTTAGCCATACCTGCGTGATGGTCAATCCTTATGAAGTCGCCGTTGAACTGGCTGAAAAGTTAGTAGCAATAGCACCGGGCTCTTGCGAAAAGAAAGCGATCTTTGTCTCTACAGGCGCAGAGGCCGTTGAAAACTGTGTGAAAATTGCTAGAGCACATACCGGTCGGCGCGGCGTTATCGCCTTTAATGGTGGTTTTCACGGACGTACTAACTTAACCATGGCAATGACTGGAAAGATTACCCCTTACAAAAATTTATTTGGCCCTTTCCCCGGAGATATTTTTCATGCACCATTTCCCATTGATTTGCACGACATCAGCATAAAGCAGTCGCTCAAAGCATTAGACAACTTGTTCAAAGTGGATATAGCGCCGAGTGATGTTGCCGCAATTATCATAGAACCTGTACAAGGTGAAGGTGGATTCTATGCCGCCCCCGCAGCGTTTTTACAGCAGCTGCGGGCGATTTGTGACGAACATGGTATTGTGCTGATTGGCGATGAGATCCAAACCGGCTTTGCCCGCACAGGTAAGATGTTTTCCCTTGAGCACAGCGGCGTAGAACCTGATCTAATGACCATGGCTAAAGGGATTGCAGGTGGTTTTCCGATTGCTGCTGTGGTTGGCAAATCTGAGATTATGGATGCGCCACTGCCTGGCGGACTAGGTGGTACTTATGGCGGATCACCGGTTGCTTGTGCCGCGGCATTGGCGGTATTGGATATTATCGAAGAAGAAAACCTGATTGAGCGGGCAGTGGTGGTTGGGGAATTATTTAATCAACGTTTGACGAGCTTGCAAAGCCAGTATCCGCAATTAATCAGCGATGTCCGTAATCAAGGCGCGATGATTGCCATAGAATTGATGATAGATGGAGATAAAGGACAAGCAAATACAGAGTTAACTCAGGCCATTATTGCCAGCGCCGCTGAGCATGGCTTAGTATTACTCGCTTGTGGTTTCTACGCGAACGTTATTCGATTCTTACCGGTGTTGACTATTTCCGACGAATTGGCCCACGAAGGTTTGGACAAATTTGAAGCGCTGTTCAAAGCTATTGTTAGTTAAAGGCATTGTTATTACCTTTATCTTAGTAATAACGAACAAGATTGCTGGTGTTGCTGCAAAAGGAAGGTTTTAAAATTATAACTATCAAAAACCCAGTTAAGATAATTTATATATGCTTCTGTCTAATGACAGAAGCATATTTTGTAGGGATTTAACTGGCTAAAAACCGGGAATGCCAACACAACCTTGTAAAAACAGTACGACGCTGAACAGTGTTATACGAATCATAATAACTCCTTTTTAATTAAAGACCAGGGATGCCGAAGAAGCCGTCTGTATCAGGAATACCTACACATGCGGTCATCGCCAAGCATGCAACTGTTAATATCATAAAACGCATCTAATTATTACTCCTAAAAAAATTATGGGACATTATACTGTTTGTTGACCCCGAAAGTTATTGTTAATTCCACTGTGTATGCAGTAATTTTCATTTAAATCTTTTAAAATAAAGTTTTTATTGAAGAGTAAAAGCTGCACATGTTCGAACAACTGGTCAATCAACTAATTTATATATTTTCTGTCTCTGGTGTTATTGTTTTTTCAATTTCGGGCGCCCTAATCGCCGCTTCAAAAGGGATGGATATTCTGGGCTTTGTTTTAATGGGTGCTGTGACTGGTGTAGGAGGTGGTACTCTGCGAGATCTGTTATTGGATATTCCAGTATTCTGGGTCCAAGAGCCGCTAACCATCTATTTATGCATCGGCTCATCTGCACTCACTTATGTTGCTAACAAATTGTTTATAAAACGCGATTTTTGGATTGTTTGGATGGATGCTGTCGGTTTATCTATCTTTGCGGTGATGGGGACGCAAGTGGCTTTAATCCATGAAGTACCATTAATTGTCGCCGTCGTTATGGGGGTTATGTCGGCAACCTTTGGTGGCATAATGCGCGATGTTTTATGCGCTGAAACACTAATGCTAATGCGCCCTGAAATGTATATTAGTTGTGCGTTATTTGCAGCTGTTGTTTATGCTGGATTATATACCACGGATATCTCAAATTTATTTGTCATCATTATTGCTTTTATAGCCGGGTTTAGCTTACGCGCGCTTGCCATCATTTTTAAATTAAAATTACCTCAATTTAACAATCAACATAGTGAGTAAATTAAAACAGTCGTTAGAAATAGATTATTTTCAGACTTTGACTAATTTCTATTTATATTAAAATAGGTAATGATTAAATGGAACCTAAGAAACACCTAGCAAACATGTGATTATTGGAAAACTAGTACCAAGGCTGTTCGCCTGAAGATCAGTGCTTATCGTTTTATCATTGCACATGTTAAGGAGGTACAGATGAAAAAGTTACTAAATTTTTGGGGTGCGGTTTTATTTATTAATATAATTTTACCAGTAAGTGCCAGCATGCCGATCTTTGAGCGTAGTTATAAAGACGGCGTTTTGGATGGGCAGCGATTATCACAGGCGACGACTGCTTGGGATACTGTCAATAGAATTAACAGGCGCTCAGAATTACAAGCCGTCTATACATGTAGCCGTCTCGCAAGCGGGATGATGGAGGAAGACGCTAGCCCTTATAGAAACTTATTAAAAATGGTATATCATCGCGAAGCGGGGGCTATCACTAAATTAGATCGCAGGGATGACTTTTATTTTGCGATTGGTGCAGCTCAATCACATTTAGTTGACGGAGCGGCAATGCACTCTGCGATAAAGGGTATTCCGCCGGAACAGGCAATGAAAGAAATATCTGCGCAAATTTATACAAGTTTATGTCAACCACTGCTCGCCTCTGAATAGTCAAATATTGAATAGCGGGTGGTTTTAGTTTAAAAATCCCCGCTATAACTCTTATCAATCATTTATAATAATGTCACTTGTATTAAGCGCGACTAGAAATGGATAGAAATATAAATAGTGGCATGCTATTCTCATATAAGAGATTAATTCCCTTATTTGGAATTCGGAGTGAGTTTGAATATTGATCGAGCACTGGCCAGCAATTTAAAAATGTTGCGGTTAGCAAAAAGCTATTCACTGGCAGAACTAGCGGCTTATTCGAAGATAAGCCGAGCGAGTATCTCTAGAATTGAAAATGCAGAAGTGAGCCCTACCGCACAAGTGTTGGTAAAATTATGTCATGCTTTAAGCATTAGTTTGTCTGCTTTAATTTCTATGTCTGAAAATAACAGTGCTGCCTATATTTCACATGCAGAGCAGCTCGAATGGCAAGATAGGGAAGCAGGGTTTACACGTCGTTGTGTATCACCGCCTCTGTGGGGGTATAAAGCCGAGATAATCCATTGTCAATTGCAGGTAGGTTCGAATATTGAGTATGAGTACATAGCAGGTCAAATCAAAGAGCATCACTTAGTCATGGAGCAGGGCTGCTTAAAACTTAAATTAGCCGATGAAATTTTCACCTTAGCAGCGGGGGACTGCCTACGTTATCAACTCAGTAGTAACAGTAGTTTTACCTCTGTAGGCCCTTTAGAGGCCAAGTATAAACTGGTATTAGTCAAAGGATAGTGATGAGAAATATAGATATAGAACAAATACAAGCAGATAACTTTGGCAAGGTTTTAACGGGGCTGTCAGTCATTTTAGAACAGTGCGTGCAACAACAAGCAAGTATCGGCTTTGTATTGCCCTTTAGTGTTGAGCAGGCAACAGATTACTGGTCAAAGACTGTGTTTGCAAAACTTAAACAGGGAAATTTAGCCTTATTTGTCGCCAAATTTGATGATATTGTAGTCGGGACGGTTCAATTAGATATGGACATGCCAGCGAATCAACAACACCGAGCGGATGTTGCCAAACTGTTGGTCCATCCTCTGTATCAGCGCAAGGGAATCGCTAGAGCTTTAATGCATACTTTAGAGCAAGAGGCATTATTACAAGCAAGAACTTTGTTAGTATTAGATACCAAAACAGGCGATAGTGCAGAGCCCTTATACCGCTCATTAAGCTATCAGCTAGTCGGTGTTATCCCCAATTTTGCAAAAAATCCAGCCCACGATGGCTTTGCATCAACCAGTATCCTGTATAAAACTTTGAGCTGGTGATTTGACTGAAATAAAGTAGCACAAGCCTAATACGTGACTGTTTCAAGTTAAAGGCACAATCCTTTGTTGCTAAGTTGTATCACATTATCAGTATCCTTTTTGTATAAGAGGTCCACATGACACCTGCTGTAGATTTTGTCAAACAGAAAAATATTCATCACCAATTACATGAATACTCCCATCAAGCGAACTGCCAGGCTTATGGCTTAGAAGCCGTTGAAAAGTTGGGTATTGAACAAGCGCGTGTTTTTAAAACACTAGTCGTTATGCTTGAGAGTAAAGAATTAGCAGTAGCAGTCATTCCCGTCGCCAACCTGCTTAATTTGAAAGCTGCTGCCAAAGGGTTGCAAGCCAAAAAGGTAATCATGGCTGACAAAGACAAAGTTGTCAGATCAACAGGGTATGTGTTGGGAGGTGTAAGCCCAATGGCCCAAAAAAAGAAATTGCGCACGATGATCGATGCCTCTGCTAAAGAGCAAAGTTCTATTTATGTCAGTGCAGGGAAGCGAGGACTTGAAATTGAGATAAGTCCTCTGGATTTACAGGAGGCAACAGCGGCCATTTTTTTAGATCTTTGTCAGTGAAGACGACTGTGGAATAGGGGCACCTAGATTGCTGCTATCGGCAATAAATAATGCTTTGCTATGTGTTCTCATTATCAGTTCAACGTTATTTGATTGCGCTTTTGCTACATCGATAATAATGACCACTTCGCCATCGTTCAACCGCTGGCGAAACATCTGTAGAAAATAGCTATCAAAAGAATTAGCCATTTTTGCAAGGACCCAAATTAGGCCTGACACAAGTAAAAGAGTAATACTGGGATAGTATCAAAAAAACTAAAGAGATCAGTAAACAAATAAAGTGCGCAAAGACTGGCGCAAAATAGTAATAAAATAAAGGTAGTACGTTCACCTGCTGCGATCAGATGTGTTTTTTCAAGCCGTGCAGAACCGTGTAAATGGTGAGTTTTAATGCCATCAGCATCTCTGCTTATGACGTAAAAGTGGTGGTCGTCGATACCTACAGCATGCACTTCATTGGATATAGATTCAGCATCATCGAAATCGTTAGTGACATAAAATAATCGTTTCATAGCGCTCCCTCAAATCTAGCAGTTACCTAACAATTTTCCTTCACTAAAATACTTCCTTCAACAGATAATAATCTGCCCTGAATTAACCTTTGGTGATTTAGGATCGAGCTAATGCAACGTTTGTTAAGTCAAGTGTAGTAATGAATGTTTTGAAAGTAAACTCAGGGGGTGTTGTGTAGATAGGTGATGCTTGAATATAAATGGGATGAAGTAGGTACAACCTCATTATCAAAGGTTTAATTTCCCCCTCAATAGCAAAAACGGTTGAAAATCTTAATCACCAGAGGAGATAAGTTACCAAAAATCCAAGGATTTACCTGTTGGATGGCAGGAGAGTTGAAGGACGCGCCCAAGAATGGCTAGTTGACAGCATTTATTTATCAGTTCTTATAAAAGATGCAAATACGATGACAACACCTCTAAAAATGCTTAGAGCTTAGAGCTTTTTCACCTATAAATGCTTCTGTTTGAGCTGTCCTTGATCTCAGTAAGTTCTCTTTATATAGCTCAGTGCAAAACAATATTATAAAAACTAAGGCCATTAATAATACTATAGTTGCTGCGGGGGCGCTGTCTAAATAAAAACTGAGATAAACTCCGGACACTGAACAGCTTGAAGCTATTGCAAGTGCTACTTTCAATAGTCTTGAAAATTGTTTAGTCACCAATAACGCACAAGCACCAGGAGCTATTAATAAAGCGATTGATAAAATCATACCGACAGCTTGAAGGGCTGCCACGATCGTCAGTGCCAATAATATTTGAATGGCATAATGCCAAAATTTGGTTGAAATCCCCATGATTTGTGCTTGTTGTGGATCAAAAATCAGCAGCATTAAATCACGACCTCTAATCAACATCACCAAAAGTACAAAAAGTCCAATGATCGCTGATTCAATTATGCTGATACGACTGATACCTAGTACATCACCCAGCAAGAGATGGGTGAGGTGTAAGTCTGTATCAGCTTTATGGAATAAAATAATGCCCACAGCAAACATCGCTGAAAATACAATCCCCATAATAGTGTCTTCTTTCAGTCTGGAATTTTCTTTTATGTAACCCGTGGTTAGGGCACAACACAGACCAGCACTAAAAGCCCCAATTGAGAGAGGTATTGCTAGTAGATAGGCAACCACGACACCTGGTAACACGGCATGGGCGATAGCATCCCCCATCAGTGACCAACCTTTTAGCACTATGTAACACGAGAGAATGGCCATTGGCAGGCTTACAACAAAGACAACTAAAAATGCTTGTTGCATAAAACCAAATTGAAATGGCATTAACAGCGTTGTCAGAATATTCGCTAGATCAAACATATTGGTTCCTCAGAGCAGCCGCACAGCGTCTCTTATGGCTTAGAAGACCTTGCTTTGGGGCAAAAACAAAGGCGATCGCAAACACTGTTGACTGGAGGCAAACAATAATTGCCCCTGTTGCACCATCTAAAAAAAAACTTATATAGGTTCCTAGAAATGCGCTAGTCAAACCAATGCTAATGCTGATTGCTAAGATGTACGAAAATCTATCACTCAGTAGGTAGGCCGTAGCACCAGGTGTGACAACGACTGCGATAACAAGCAACGCACCTACTGTCTGCATCGCTGCAAGTGTGGTTGCGCTTAAACAAGCAAAAAATAATATTTGCAAGTAAGTCGGGTTAATGCCCACCGTCCATGCATGTTGTTCGTCTAAAAAGATCAATAACAGATCTTTCCAATAAACGCTAAGAAACAGTAGAGTTACAATGCTTATGAGCACAAGCTGTAGTGTATCCCAAGGAGCGATCGCTAAAATATTTCCCATTAAAATGCGCTGTAAATCTACGGAGCTGGGTGATATTGATAAAAGGAAGAGGCCCGCTGCAAAAAAAGTGCTAAAAACAAGGCCAATCGAGACGTCTTCTTTGAGGATACTTCTTTGTTTAACAAATAATATGGCAACAGCGGCTAACCCACCTGAAACAAATGCGCCAAGAGAAAATGGAAGTCCGGCCATATAGGCAAGCGCTACACCGGGCACACTGGCATGTGAAAGTGCATCAGCTATTAATGACCAGCCACGTAACATTAAATATGCCGATAAAAAAGCACAGACAGCGCCAATAAGTGAACTCACAAACAGTGCATTTACCATATAGTCATAGCTAAATGGTTCCAGTAATAAAGACACTCAACGCTCCCTATTTATGTGCATGGAGCGGTTGCTAATCGTGCTTTGTGCAAGTTGCTCGAGACCCTTTTCACCATATAACACCACTGGGCGTTCGTCATCCGTGATGACGGTGACTTCACGAGCATCTTCATCTGCATGTAGTTTCTCAGCGCTGAGTACAAACCGTCTTAAAACTCCACCAAAGGCTTTTTGCAAATTTTCGGTGGTAAATACTGTACTGATTTTGCCAAATGCCAATAACGTTTTGTTAATCAAAACCGCATTGTCGCAAAACTCAGGCACACTGCCTAAATTGTGGGTGGACACTAAAATAATTTTACCCTCGCTAGCTAACTCCTTTAGCAGCCGGATAATTTGCTCTTCCGTGGTAACATCTACCCCAGTAAAAGGTTCATCAAGTAAAATAACGTTACTGCGCTGTGCCAATGCTCTGGCTAAAAATACCCGTTTTCGTTGGCCGCCAGATAACTCACCAATCTGACGTGTTTTAAAATCCTGCATGTTGACTCGCAGCAAGGCATTATCAACGGCTTTTTTATCCTTGGCAGTGGGAATTCGTAAAATATTCATGTGGCCGTAACGGCCCATCATCACCACATCTTCCACTAATACCGGAAAGTTCCAATCGACATCTTCACTTTGAGGCACATAGGAGACATGGTTTAGTTTTAATGCTTTCTTGACGGGTAGCCCCATTATTTCCACATGACCTTGGTAGCAGGGGACAAAACCCATAATAGCTTTGAACAAAGTCGATTTGCCACTGCCGTTAATGCCGACTAACGCGGTGATCGAGCCACAGTGGATATCAAAGTTGATATTGGAAATTGCTTTATGGGCATTTTTGTAGATAACGCTAATGTTGTTGACGGATATCCCGATGGGAGACTGCTGAATATTGGACATTGGTTCAAGCATTATTGAAGCCCTTCAACAATGGTTTTCATCGTAATACTTAACAGATCAATATAGGTAGGCACAGGCCCAGTGGGGCCGCTAAGAGAATCAACGTATAAAACTCCAGCGTAACGACTGTCTGTTTCGCGAGCAATTTGCTGTGCCGGTTTGTCTGATACCGTGCTTTCACTGAATATGGCAGTAATGTTATGTTGCTTTACTGTATCTATCACATGACGCATTTGCAGAGGTGAGCCTTGAGAATCTGCATTGATTGGCCAAATAAATAGCTCTTTTAGATCTAAATCGCGTGCAAGGTAACTAAATGCGCCTTCGCTGCTTACTAGCCAGCGCTTTTGTTGAGGGATACTGGCTATCGCATCTTGATAAGGTTTAACGACAGTCCTTAATGTTAAAAGGTATTTTTTAGCATTGGCTTGGTAATAGAGCTTGTGGTCTGGATCCAGCTGGATCAGTGCACGAGTGATATTTTTTATATAGATGGCGGCATTAGAAACGGACATCCAAGCATGTGGGTTAGGCTTACCATCGTATTCACCACCGTGAATACTCAAAGGTGTTATACCTTTGGTTAATTCAATTTTTGGCACGCTTTGAAGGTGGCGGTAAAATTTATCAAACCAGAGTTCTAAATTCATGCCGTGCCAAAGTATTAAATCGGCCCCTTGTGTTTTGATGATATCCTTAGGGGTAGGCTGGTAGTTGTGGATTTCAGCGCCGGCTTTAGTAATTGACACAACAGTTGCCTTATCGCCTGCTATATTTTGTGCGATGTCGGCAAAGATAGTAAAAGTAGTCACTATCTTCAATGGCTTAGCATACAAATTAGGATTGCTAAAAGTTATCCCTAAAAGTAATAAAAGCACCTGACTAATTGTCATTTTTCCGCGGTATATATGAAAGAGCATTGCATATCCAATTCTATTTAATCTAAATGATAATATAAATCATTTAGATTAAATAGCAATGCGATTATTTAAATATATTGTTATTTTGAAACTTGTCACTAAGACGTAATGCTCATCATGGAAAATGAGTATGAGGCCAATATTATTAACTGCTGGAGTAAAAACAGCGAATACCTTTAACACATAGAATCATCAGTAAAAAAGAACATAATGGGACATATTACAGTGGGAAATTGATTTCTTTAGCGCGAGCTTGAGATTGTTTTTTGCAATTCACACCTAATTTCTCATTAGCCCTTAACTATTTCATAAAAAAGCATAAAATATCATTTTTGATTAATGAAGAGTTGATGCATGCAGCCAATGATCGAGTTTATTACAAGCAGTGCCTGGGATTTAGCCGCATTGCTTTGGTTCCTTTCGTGTTTTAAAGGATATTTATATTACGCCAGAGTAAAAAGTTACAATACGCCTTGTCTGGCAAGTGTCATGCACAAATATCGATTTGAGTGGATGCATCACATGTTAGAGCGCGAGTTAAGAATTGCCGATGAAACGACGATTGCAAATTTAGAGCGCAGTGTATCTTTTTTGGCGTCGACCACCATATTGATCATTGCGGGGTTAATCACCTTGTTAGGATCATCTGATGTCGTCACCAAAGTACTGTCCAATATCCCAATGATTTCAAATGACGTGAATAGCTGGACCTTTAAGATCATTCTGCTTATCGTCATCTTCCTGTATGCATTTTTCAAATTCACTTGGAGTCTACGCCAGTATAGTTTTCTATCTGTGATGGTTATTAGTGCGCCAACACCCGCTGATAACTGTAGTGCGGAACAGAAAAAGAAACATGCACAAGTGTTAGCTTTGATGTGTTCAAAAGCGGCTGGTAACTTCAATTTAGGATTGAGGACCTATTATTTTTCAGTATCAGTGCTCGCTTGGTTTATTAGCCCATTGTTATTTATGCTCAGCAGCGCACTAGTGGCCTTTATCCTCTACAGAAGAGAATTTCGCTCTGAAACGCTAAAAAATATGATGATGAGTTTGGGGGACAGAGAATCATTAAATAATGAACAAAAAAATATCTCCGATTGGTAAATTCAATAGCACTATGAAAGAGGAACTGTTTTTTTGTCTTTTTTAGCGACTATCCCCTTGAAACTTGGCGCTGTGACCCCATTTCCACTGACAGGTAACGAATTAATATTAAGAGATGCCATCAAGGGTGTCTCTGTGTGCAACAGGATCAATCATAAATGACGACTGAAACTCAAAAAGAGACATTAGGCTTTCAAACGGAAGTTAAACAGCTATTAAACTTAATGATTAACTCTTTGTATTCAAATAAAGAGATTTTCTTACGTGAATTAGTATCTAATGCATCAGATGCTGCAGAAAAATTGCGCTACGAAGCACTTGAAAATGGCGATTTATATGAAGGTGATGGCGAGTTAAACATCCGCATCAGCTATGACACCGATGCCAAGACAGTCACTATTGCCGATAATGGTATTGGTATGACACGTACGGAAGTTGTCGACCATTTAGGGACTATCGCAAAATCTGGCACCGCTAGCTTTTTAGGTCAACTAACCGGTGATGAGACCAAAGACAGCCAGTTAATTGGTCAGTTCGGCGTTGGTTTCTACTCAGCATTTATCGTTGCAAAATCTGTTGATGTCTTCACCCGTAAAGCCGGTGCAGCAACTAGTGAAGGTGTTCACTGGAGTTCTGAAGGTGAAGGTGAGTTTGACTTAGCCACTGTTGAAAAGCCAAGTCGCGGTACCCAAATCGTACTTCATTTGAAAGATGGTGAAGAAGAGTTCGCTGATGGCAGTCGTCTACGCCATTTAATCAAGAAGTACTCAGACCATATTGCGCTTCCGGTTATTATGCAGCAAGAAGCCCCTACAGAAGTCCCTTCTGCAGAAGGCGAAGAAGACAGCGCTGAAAAAGAAGCAGTGGTTCTTGAAGATGAGACAATTAACTCAGCTTCTGCACTGTGGACACGTAATAAATCTGATGTATCAAAAGAAGAGTACAGTGAATTTTACAAGCACTTATCATCTGATTACACCGATCCTATCGCTTGGTCTCACAACCGTGTTGAAGGTAAGAATGAGTATACAAGCTTACTTTACGTACCGACAACCGCTCCCCATGATTTATGGAACCGTGAGGCACCACGTGGCTTAAAACTTTACATCCAACGTGTCTTCATCATGGACCAAGTGGATGAGTTTTTACCTTTATACTTAAGATTCATTAAAGGTGTGGTAGATTCCGCGAGCCTGTCATTGAATATTTCGCGTGAAATTCTACAAAAAGACCCCAATGCTGATAAGTTACGTGCTGCGTTGACTAAGCGTTCTTTAGACATGCTTGCTAAGATGAGCAAAGACGAAGATAAGTACCAAACTTTCTGGAAGGCGTTTGGTAACGTGATAAAAGAAGGTCCGGCTGAAGATTATGCTAACCGTGAAAAAATCATGAAACTGATGCGTTTTTCTTCAACGCACAATAGTGATGATGCACAAACGGTATCATTGTCTAGCTATATTGAGCGCATGCAAGAAGGTCAAGATAAGATCTACTACGTTACTGCTGAAAATTACAACACTGCGAAAAATAGTCCGCATTTAGAAATCTTCCGTAAGAAAGGCATAGAAGTACTGTTACTGACAGAGCGCATTGACGAGTGGATGATGAGCCATATCTTCGATTTCGATGGGAAATCTTTCCAAGATGTTGCAAAGGGTGAACTAGACCTTGGCGATAAGGATAACGAAGAAGAGAAAAAAGCCCAGGAAGATGCAGCGAAAGAAGCGGAAGGCCTAACTGAGCGCTTGAAAGAATGCTTAAGTGACAAAGTGTCGGAAGTACGTGTGACAAATCGTTTAACGGACTCGCCTGCATGTCTAGTGCTAAATGCTTATGATATGGGCGCGCAAATGAAAGCGATCATGGAAGCTGCAGGCCAAGCGGCTCCTGATAGCAAGCCTATCTTTGAAGTCAATGTTGAGCACCCACTGATTCAGAAAATGGATTCTGAAGCTGATGAAGATCGCTTTAGTGATCTTGCTAACATTATTTTTGATCAAGCTGATCTTGCTGCGGGTGGCCAATTAGATGACCCTGCCAGCTATGTGTCACGTCTTAACAAGCTATTGTTAGAACTGAGCAAGTAACACTTTTTGATGAGCGCAAGGGATATCCTAAGCGCTATATTCTAAATGTGTTTACGCCCGATAAAAACCAGCTCTATGCTGGTTTTTTTATAATTTAAACCTTAATCAAAACGCTCAAACTTTGGCAGATCGTCAGTCAATTCATAGTAATCCGCTTTATCAGCCACAAAAATATGCTTAGTTAAACTTAACCCTGATGGGCTATTTAAAGTACCTGCGAAGATACTGATGTTCTGCGAATCACTTTTCCAGAACAGATTGGATCCACAGAGCCTACAGAAACCACGTTTAGCAACTTCCGAAGATTGATACCACTGTAATGCTTGGCAATCTTGTAGTTGTAAATCTTTTATGGCTACGCGAGTAGCAGCGACATAATGACCAGAGGTCTTTTGGCATTGCCTGCAATGACAGGCCACAACAGCTCGCATTTTACCGCTGATTTGATATTGAACTGCGCCACATAAGCAACCACCTGAGGTTGGACCTTTAGATTTAATATTGTTCATCAATAGCTCTTTTTTTCTCGGGTTAAACATAAACTTATAACGATCTAGATTTCGTTAAATCATATGTAGATATTTACAGCGATGACAAACAGTCTCGTTAAATCTCATTCGGCAATTATTTTCATCCTTATACTGTTAAAAGATGAATTTGTCTGATTAGCCGAATTCTTCGGTGATAACGACTCATTGCTACATCGTACTAAGGATTGGTTTTTTGTGTACAAATTGGATAGTTGAGATTACATTTATCTATCAAATAAAGCGATATGATTTACAGATGATAGTAAAAAGGAATGCAGAATGAAATGTCATGAAGTTGATTATGAAATATTAGGTCAAGATATCCAGTTGGTAGAAGTTGAGTTGGACCCAAATGAAACAGTCATAGCTGAAGCTGGTGCTATGAACTATATGGAGCAGGGCATTAGTTTTGAGACCAAAATGGGTGATGGCTCCACACCTGATGAAGGGGTGATGTCAAAACTGTTTTCAGCGGCAAAACGCAAACTAACAGGGGAGTCTATCTTTACCACCCACTTTACCAATATCGGTCAAGGTAAACAGCGGGTAGCGTTTTCGGCACCAACCCCTGGTAGTATTGTCGCTATTGATATGAATAAAGCGGGAGGGAGAATTACCTGTCAGAAAGACTCTTTTTTAGCAGCGGCGCTTGGTACTAAAGTTTCTATCACATTTAACCGTAAAATTGGCGCCGGTTTCTTTGGTGGTGAAGGCTTTATTCTACAGAGTCTTGAAGGGGATGGCATGGCCTTCATTCATGCCGGCGGTACTTTAATCGAGAAACAACTTAATGGTGAAACACTGAGAGTAGATACGGGTTGCTTAGTAGGTTTCACAGACGGGATTGAATACGATATAGAAAAAGCCGGTAGTATGAAATCGATGATTTTTGGCGGAGAGGGGCTGTTTTTGGCGACGTTATCTGGCCATGGTACTGTTTGGCTACAAAGTATGCCATTTTCACGCTTGGCAGATCGCATATTTCAAAGTGCTTCAAGCTACGGCGGTAATGATAAAGGAGAGGGTTCCGTGCTGGGAGGAATTGGCAGGATTATCGATGGCGATTAAGCGCTGATTGTTCTACATTTTCTAACTACGCTTTTTTATGGCGCCATAGATTTTTGTAACATGCTCATTGTCGCAAGTGGTGCCCTACACATGGGCACTTATAATGCGCTATTTTGGCTATTTATTTGTTTACGGCCATTGCCAAGAATCGAATTTAACTACACTACACTATCTATTTAAAACACAATTAATCATTCATCTTAGCAGAAATTATGTATATATAAGCTATTATTAAGATAGAGCGCTTCATTACTGCGCTCTCTATATTAGTCAATATTCATAGGTTTAGGTGAGTCAAATGAACAGTATTTACAGACCCTGGCCGAGTATTTATGCTCGTTTGTCAACATTTTTCAATCAGCTTATTTCGTTGCATAAAATGCATATTGGACTGCTAACGGTGCTTTTTGCAACATGTATATCAGCAACCCTCAGCGCCAAAGTCACTTTAGTGTATACCTCAAATCAACCGGATATTTTGTATAACAAAAATATTGCGCATTTTCCGCAACTGGCAACTTTTCTTAATACCCTCAAAAAAAATAAAGACAGTGAAACTCTGTTTTTACACGGTGGCGATAGCTTTTCTCCCAGTGCGATGTCTCTTTTCGATAATGCTAACAATGTCATAGCATTGGCAAATAGGATGGATGTCTCACTATACGCTGTTGGCAAAAGAGAGCTGACCTACGATGTTGATATATTATCATTAAGGGCCCATGACGCACAGTTTCCCATCGTATCGAGTAACGTCATAGATTTTAGAACTCATGCACCCATTGAGGGCGTGTTTAGCACTTATGACTTTCATATAGACGGCAGCCGTATATCTGTAGCAACGATTATTAATCCAAGAGTGATGGTGACTTACGCGCCAAAATTCGCGGAAATTATAGACAGTGATAAAGCATTTAAAGAGATCGCCAGGCACCAAGAAGGGGCTGATCTAAAAATATTAATGACGGATTTGGAAGAGCAGGCGAGTATCGAGCTGGCTAAAAAACACAATTTTGACCTGATATTGGTGGCCATTGACGGTCCAGACAAAGTGCTGAAAATAAACAACACTCAAATGGTCTTAGCCGGCGGACAAGATGGGGAAACGGCGATTATAGAGTTTAACTCTCAAAATACCACTAACAAAGTAGTCGCTAGTATTGAATCACTGGATAAATATTCTCCTGACCCTGAAATTTTGTCTTTCATTGATAAATATAAAAGCCGCCTAGGCAATTTATATAATGAGCAAATAGCGGTTGCCGAAAGCGACTTTACGACAGTCAAAAAACTGATACGCACTAGAGAAACTGCGTTAGCCAATGTCTTTGCTGATGCAGTGAAAGAAGATGCTCGGACTGAAATAGCCATCGTTAACAGTGGCTCTATCCGAAAATCAGAAAATTATGCAAAAGGCTATCAGTTTACCCGAGGTGATATTCAGAGTGAATTTCCATTTGGCGGGCATCACGTTGTTATAGAGATAAATGGCGCGAATATCTTAGCGATGTTGGAAAATTCTCTGAGTAGAATCGAATTCGAAGATGGTCGGTTTTTGAATGTTTCAGGCATGCAGGTAACCTATAACTCCCTAGCGCCAGTAGGAAAAAGAGTACTTTCCGTTAAAATTGGCGACAAACCTCTAAATGAACAGCAGACATACAGTATGGCTATACCCGATTTTTACTTAAAAGGGGGGGATGAATATAGCATGCTGGAGAACGCAAAAACGACCAGTAATCTATTTAACAAACAGAGAACTTGGCATGTCGTTGCACAGTATTTCTCAAAACATAAAAAGATCATTGCACCGGCTTTAATTCGCATGGTAGATACAGCAAAACATGAAAATTAATTGGTATAAGAGCTTATCATTTCGGATTAATTCCGGCATGTTACTCATATTAATAACACTTTTTGCCATGTCCGGTTTGTCATTATGGATGACCAATACCTATAATAAATTATCTGCGCAAGTATCCAATGAATTAATACCTCAGTTGACACATTCATCTGATCTTCACTTGGCCATTAAGTACGTTCATCGAAAGATGGATGCTCTGCCAAGGTCGATATCTACTGCCAACAATAGAGTCATTGTCACTGAGCTGATGGCTGAGCTGAATAAAATATCTTTGGCTGTCGATTTTGTCATTCAAGATAAATACCGACAGTCACTCGTGCAGATGACAAGCCAGTTATTACCGATAGTCAATGCTTATAGTTTTGAGGTTACTCAAAATCTACAAATACAAAAAGATTTACAGCGAAACAAAAAAATACTTGATGATATCTACTTGTCGCAAATACAAATAATCAATCTGCCTATCGAAGTAAAGGAAAAACTGCATCGGCTATATGTATTAGCAAGATCACTTTCTGATATCACAACGTCATATTCTCTAAAAAAGTCTATAAAAGAAATATTAAAAATAAACAAAAACTTACGTGAGTTAAACGTGGTTAATAGCCAGTTTTATAATATTATCAGCCATAGAGAACAAGGTATCATTGCACTGCTAAGACAAAAAAATGAAATAGCGGTTAATTTATCGGTGTTAAATACCCAGACAAATGTGATCGTCGAACAGTTAATTTCAATATCTTTGGCTAAAATGACAGAATTAGAGGAGTTGGTGAGCGCTGCGACCATTAAACTCAAGCAACAGTCTGCGAAATTTACGAACTTGATCACCTCTATTGTATTGCTGACCACTATATTTACATTAGCACTGATGAGGTATTTTCATAAAAAAGTATCAAGGCGTCTGATGACAATTGCTAGTAGTTTAGGTCAGCAAGGAAATCAAAAAACCTTGGAAAATGAAACTCTAGGGGTCTCAGAAATCAGTATTATTGCAAAATCAATCTTGAATTACAGAGCGCATAGCGAACAGCAGCGCGACAAAATCGCCAGCAGTGTAAACCAACTCAAGTTTATCCTTGAAAATTCCTCACAAGCTGTGATCATATATAGAGAAGATTCCATCGTTTACTGTAATCGATACTGCCAAGAGGTGCTAGATATAGATGCTGGTGCGAATAACAATATTATTTCCCAGAATTTGTTGATGGCAATAGATGACAAAACTTACATAGACCGCTTAAAAGTTGGAGGGGCATATTTTAGATTTTTCGCCACGGATATAGAGTGGGATGGAAGTTTCAGTACACTGGCACTACTTATTGATATTACCAACGAGGTGAATAAAGAAAAACAACTCATTAAAAACTTGGAAACGGTTAAAGATGAATCTTTTATCGATGCACTGACAGGTTTGTATAATAGACGTAAGCTTGAAAGCTTTATGGACCAGCAGTTCGCAACCCAATATGCGTTAATTGTTGCTGATATTGATTGGTTTAAGGCATTTAATGATCATTACGGGCATGCCGAAGGCGATGTTTGCATCACTAAAGTTGCCATGGCTATTAAAGAAAGCCTGCGTACTGAAGATGATATTGCGGTGCGCTATGGTGGAGAAGAATTTCTGATTTTGCTGGTTGAGAGTACTCTTGCACAAGCGGAATCGGTCGCTGAGCGCATTCAATCTATTATAATAAAATTTGCTATCAAACATGAAAAATCGGAGTTTGATTATCTTTCTCTCAGTCTTGGAGTCGCTCATTCAACAGAGTTTGAAGAGGGAAATTGGCAGGAGTTATTTAAAATTGCAGATCAGCGTTTGTATCAGGCGAAGGCCAGCGGACGCGCCTGTACAGTATCAAAAGGAAATCAGTCTTCACTAGGCCTGTGATATGAAGCTCTTCATCTTATTCAGTGTAATAAAGGTACTGTTTTGAGCAAACTATCTGGTTTTCCTCCATATTTACTGACAAGGCGGCGTATTTTCAAGCTAAAATACATTGCTGATCGTAGCGCGCTATTGGTAAATATAGTGTCTATACTTATGGTGCAGGCAACGCTTAATTTAGCGCTGCCAGACACCATTTACCCTTTAGATTTTTCGCTTAACACCGCTTCTTGCTCTGTCTTTTATATTGCTTTGAATATAGTTTTTATCGGTCGTTTCTGATGAAGCGTGACCCAATTCATCCGCGAGGTGTTTTAGTGGCCTAGTGCCAGCATCTTCTGTCGCTCCCGTATGGCGTAACCAGTGTGTGGTTGCTGCCATTAGATAATTGGCGTCTTCGTTAAAGCCATCTCTATCCAAAGCTTTTATGGCATGATCAAAACTCTGTTCTACAATCCGGCGTATTTGCCTAGCGCTCATATTTCCATTACCACGAAGTTTATTGAGCATAGCTGTATCTTCATCTGGCGAGGGTAGGGAAGATAGACCCCGATATTGGCGATAACGTTTTAAGTAATATAAATAAGCTTCAGGAACGGTGACAGAGCGAACCTTATTGCCTTTTCCAAAGACTGTTAGGTACCAAAAGCCATCATCATCTTTGCTAAAATCGGACATTGTAGGACGCCACTTAGGGTGCTCAGATAGCTCTGACACTCTTAAATAAAGTGATTTTAGGGTTACTATAATGTACAAATTTCGCTCATATTGACGATCTTTGTCTGCCATTTCTCTGGTTATACCTAAGACATATTCCCATTGCAGTTCGCTTAATGTATCGGGGGTTTTACGCTGCACTTGTTTGACTAAATACGGGCAGCTTTTCTTAACTACAGGTACAAAATTTTTATCGCAAACTTCTTCCATTTGCGCGTGTTGATATAAAACACTCATAGCAGTGAAAGTAGAAATTAGAGATTCTTGTGATGGCCGGTATTGGTCAATACTAGCTAGGGCTTGCGGATCTTTTTTGGCTAGTGATTTTGCTATTTTAACCACAAATGGCCGCCATTTAGGATTAGAGTAAAATTGACCGGTTTTTTCTTTAAAGCGTTGTTGCACAGATGTGCCAATCCATTTTTTATCGGGTTTCCAGACAAACTCAATATAAGCTTCAACATCTTTACGGCCAGCCTCAAATATTCCCTTGTCTAAGATCTGCCAACAAAACAAACACCAGCGTTCAATTTCATTGCGAAATCTAATGAATGTCCCGTCTGATTTTCTGCCCATGATATAGAGGAAATCCAAAATGAAAATTAGCTCTTTATTAGCGGTAACCGTTAAGTCATTAAGGCTTTGTATAAAGTCGGCAAGATCTGGGTATTCACTGGCTAAATCATTGTTAACCATTAAAGAACGTTGGTATCTAATTTCAGCAAAAGTGTTGATTAGCGGGGTTATTTTGGGCATGAAATCTTTCAAAGACCGTAGTTATAGGTTGGGAAAGCTATTATAAACACTTC
>Ga0209395_1001026_pt1 | contig 40089 bp, 32 predicted proteins | sample GOMGulsemesocosm_3_FD_184635 | JGI IMG/M metagenome (GOLD analysis project Ga0209395, IMG submission 184635) | Methane-oxidizing microbial communities from mesocosms in the Gulf of Mexico - GOM9D Gulf of Mexico (SPAdes) (version 2) | ecosystem: Environmental > Aquatic > Marine > Cold seeps...
AAATCGAGTTTTGGACGGAAATAGCGGTAAAAAGAAGGTGTTTTAGAATGAAAAATGAGAAAATTTCAAAAAAATCAGTAAAATTTCTTTTACAGAAAATTTTCTAACTTAATCAGAGGTTCCTTAAGCCAACCTAATAACAGGGTGTGGATGGATCGATCGATTGATTTCATCCACGCCCCTGCGCTAGCCAAAAACACCCTACTTTTTCTATCAATATTTCTGAGTCATTCAAACACTCAAACCATTTTCCCGACAAATTAAAGGCACCCGCTTTCCCCCAAAGTAGATGCCAGCCTCCGTTAATAATTACAATTTATACAGCACACTTCAGCCCCCTATAGTAAAATCCACTTAGCCCTAGTGAGCCGTTTTCTATCTATTCATTTTCACTACTAAATTAGCTTAAGACCTGTGCATAAGATTAACTTTGTGCACCTTACTTATCCATCATAATAAAACTCACCCGTTACTAATCATGAGCAATCCCTTATTAGAAAGCACAACCCTGCCGCAATTTTCCAAAATTAAAGCCCAGCATATTGAAGCTGCAATGGACTCATTATTGGAAGAAGCACGTACCGTGGTTGAACAGCAGTTACAAGTAACAAATGCATATACTTGGGACAACCTGATAGCACCTATTGAGAATATTGAAGATAAGCTAAACAAAGCCTGGTCTCCTGTCAGTCATATGAATTCCGTTGTCAACTCTGATGAATTACGTGATGCCTATAACGCCTGTTTGCCAAAGCTCAGTCAATACTCGACTGAAATGGGGCAAAACAAAGCATTATTTGAGGCCTATCAATTTATTGCCAATAGTGATGATTTTCAGAACCTGGATACCGCTCAACAAAAAATAATTAACAATGCCTTACGAGACTTTCAATTATCAGGCATTGATTTATCAACAGAAAAACAGCAACGTTATAAACAAATTAGCCAAGAATTATCTCGTTTATCCAGTAAATACGAAGAGAACCTTCTGGATGCCACCAATGCCTGGACTAAGCATATTACAGATATAGATTTATTAGCTGGGTTACCTGAAACCGCTTTAACACAAGCTAAACAAACAGCTGAAAGTCAGGATAAAGAAGGTTGGGTTATTAGCCTGCAATTTCCCTCCTATATTGCAGTGATGACTTATGCCGATAACCGTGAATTGCGTAAAGAACATTACACGGCTTTTGCGACTCGCGCCTCTGAACTAGGGCCCAATGCAGGCCAGTGGGATAATAGCCAGATTATGGAAGATACCCTGGCATTAAGGCATGAAAAAGCCCTATTATTAGGCTTTAACAATTATGCAGAATACTCACTAGCCACAAAAATGGCCGAAACACCTGCTGATGTCGTCCTTTTTCTTGAAGATTTAGCCGATAAATCCTGGCGTCATGCTCGCAAAGACCTTTCAGAACTCAAACAATTTGCCAAGCAACAACACAACATCAGCAATCTACAAACCTGGGATATTGGCTACTTTTCAGAAAAAATGCGCCAACATTTTTATCAACTGTCTCAAGAAGAAGTCAAAGCCTACTTTCCTTCTACTCGTGTGATTCCAGGCCTATTTTCAGTCGTTGAAAAACTCTATGGCTTAAAAATCTCTGAAATAACAGAGTTTGACAGTTGGCATCCTGATGCTCGTTTTTTTGAGATTAAAGACGAAGATGACCAGCTTCGCGGACAGTTTTATCTTGATTTATATGCTCGTGAAAAGAAACGTGGCGGCGCCTGGATGGATGACTGTGTAGGTAGAAAAGTAAACGACGGTAAAGTACAAATACCGGTTGCTTATTTAACCTGTAACTTCACCCCACCTACAGGCAATGATCCCGCGCTATTAACTCATGATGAAGTATTAACTCTATTCCATGAATTTGGTCATGGTTTACAACATATGCTAACCAAAATTGATCATTTAGGCGTTTCTGGCATTAATGGGGTGGAATGGGATGCCGTTGAACTACCCAGCCAGTTTATGGAAAACTGGTGCTGGGAAAAAGAAGCTCTGGATCTTATCTCTGGTCATTACCAAACGGGTGAAAAACTGCCTGATAGCTTATTCCAAAAGATGCTTAATGCTAAAAACTTTCAAGCAGGGATGATGATGGTCAGACAATTAGAATTTAGTTTATTTGATTTTAAAATGCATCAACAATATGACCCAACTAAACAAGGTCAAATATACAAAACACTCAATCAAATCAGAGCGCAAATTGCGGTGATAAAAGCACCTGAATTTAACCGCTTTGCCCACAGTTTTTCACATATCTTTGCGGGTGGTTACGCAGCGGGATATTACAGCTACAAATGGGCAGAAGTCTTATCCAGTGATGCATATTCCTTATTTGAAGAAAAAGGTATTTTTGATCAAGCCTCTGGAAAATCCTTTTTGCATAATATTCTGGAAACAGGGGGCAGTCAGGATGCAATGCAATTGTTTATTAATTTCCGAGGACGCGAACCCGAAATTGACGCCCTACTTAGACATACTGGAATTAGCGCATGAAATATAAAGATTTAAGAGACTTTATAAAACAATTAGAAAATAAGGGTGAGCTAAAACGTATCACGGTAGAAGTTGACCCTTATTTAGAAATGACTGAAATCTGTGACCGCACTCTAAAACAGGAAGGTCCCGCATTATTATTCGAAAACCCTAAAGGCTCAAATATACCCGTCCTTGCCAACTTATTTGGTACCCCAAAACGTGTTGCTATGGGCATGGGGGCAGATTCAGTCACCGAACTTCGAGGTATAGGGGAGCTACTGGCTTACCTTAAAGAACCCGAACCCCCTAAAGGCATGAGAGATGCCATGGAAAAAATACCTGTCTTTAAACAAGTATTAAATATGGCACCCAAAGTCATCAATAACCCGCCTTGCCAGGAAGTAATTAGAGAAGGTGACGAAGTTGATTTAAGCGTCTTCCCCATTCAAACTTGCTGGCCTGATGACGCTGCGCCATTAATCACCTGGCCATTAGTGATTACTAAAGGCCCGAATAAAGATCGCCAAAACTTAGGCATTTATCGCCAGCAAGTCATTGCAAAAAATAAAGTCATCATGCGCTGGTTGGCTCACCGAGGCGGTGCATTAGATTTTAAAGAATGGCAAGAAACACATCCGGGCGAACCGTTTCCCGTTTCAGTTGCATTAGGTGCCGATCCCGCCACCATTTTAGCTGCGGTAACCCCAGTCCCAGATTCTTTATCTGAATATGCCTTTGCAGGATTATTACGCGGCAGTAAAACTGAAGTTGCTAATTGTTTAACCAATGATTTGCAAGTCCCAGCCAGTGCTGAAATTGTTTTAGAGGGGTTTATCTATCCTGGTGAAATGGCCGCTGAAGGTCCTTATGGCGATCACACGGGTTACTACAATGAAGTTGATGAATTCCCAGTGTTTACTGTTGAACGAATCACCCAACGACAAGCCCCCATTTATCACAGCACCTATACAGGCAGACCACCTGATGAACCTGCAATATTAGGGGTAGCACTGAATGAAGTCTTTATCCCGATTCTGCAAAAACAATTTCCGGAAATCATAGACTTTTATTTACCCCCTGAAGGCTGCTCATATCGCATGGCAGTTATTAGCATGAAAAAGCAATATGCCGGACATGCTAAACGCGTGATGCTCGGCACTTGGTCCTATTTACGTCAATTTATGTACACAAAATTTGTTATTGTTGTGGATGAAGATGTCGATGTGCGCAATTGGCAAGATGTTATTTGGGCAATCACCACAAGAATGGATCCAGCACGTGACTTAACCATTCTGGAAAACACCCCCATTGATTACCTTGACTTTGCTTCACCTGTCTCGGGCCTAGGCTCTAAAGTCGGATTTGATGCGACCAATAAATGGCCTGGTGAAACAACGAGAGAATGGGGAAAAACAATTGTCATGTCAGATGAAGTGATTAAACGCGTAGATGAAATGTGGGATTCACTGTAATTTAAAGAAGCTCTGATCAAGTCCAGTTATTTTTAGCAAGCTAAATTCTAACTGGACTTGGTCAGAAACGCCTTAACTGTTTATTGCATATTCCTTAGTAACAATGCTGTAAGAGGTAAAACGCCGACAGAATATAATGATTTACACTGAATTTCTTTAATAATATTAGTTTAACAAAGCATAGCGGTTTAGAAAGCAACTTGATTTCCTTGCTCCTGCCTTCTATTATGGAATCATTCTACTCGCACTGACTCCAACAACTTTTAACAATTTAGTATGAGGCTGTATAAAATGTTAACCTTTCGCCCTGCATTATCTTTATTCTTTTCATTCTTTTTATTAAGCCCTATTGTTCATTCTGCAGACCTGGAGGCAGGTAAAATCTTATCGGAGACTTGCCAAGGCTGTCATGGAAAAAATGGAAACAGCACAAACCCGCAAACGCCAAACCTTGCCGGACAGCGCGCCATTTACCTTGAATATCAATTAAAAGCCTTTCAGTCGGGAAAAAGATCCAACCCCCTTATGCAAGCAATGGCTAAAAATCTAGATAGACAAGAGATGAAGAATATTGCTGCTTACTTTGCCAGCCTATCACTTGAAAATACCACCCAAAGCACGCCTTCCATAAAAGGTGCTGAAACTAAAATTGCAAGATGTACTGGTTGCCATGGAAAATCAGCTATAGGCAAAAGTGGATTTCCAAGACTAGCTGGTCAACGCTCTGACTACTTAAAAAAACAACTGCTTAATTTTAAAAACAAAACGCGAAAAGGTGGGCCAATGAACAGTATTGCCTCTTCACTGTCTGAACAGGATATTGAAGAAATTTCTATTTATTTAGGCAATTTATCATTGTAAATCTGAGCAAGGACTGAGAATTAAATAAGACCCCGAGGTTTGGCGCAGGGTTTTGACTTCACAGGATTGCTAATAAACTGGGCGTATAGCAAGCTACGCAACTATTTTATTAGTGCTTCTGTGGAGTTAAAAGACCAGTCAAAATTGGGAAGTTATGTCATTCTCAGCTCTAAGCTCCTGATCTTTAGCTCTAAAGACTAAAAAGGCGGTTTTCCGCCTTTTTTTATCTGTAAAATCCATTTTGAAGTCAACTAAAGCAAACAAAATGATTTATCATACTGCATAAAAACAATTAGCTTATTTATCAACATGAATGAAACACCTGAACAGTCCTCCAAACGTCACTCTCTGATTTTCTTATTTGCAGGTACTTTATTCATCAGTGCGACGTTGATGTTTATCTTGCAACCTCTGTTTGGCAAGTTACTTCTCCCTTTACTAGGCGGCTCTCCAGCAGTCTGGAATACCTGCATGGTGTTTTATCAAACACTGCTTTTTTTAGGCTATTTGTATGCCCATTATTTATCTGCAAAATTTAGCACGCACAGACAAATACAGATTCATGCCGTTGTTATAGCGATTAGCCTTATTGCGCTACCTGTTGCTTTACCTGATAACCCTATTCCACCGACTGATAGCAATCCGACCTTATGGCTAATGTGGACCTTATTTATAGCCATTGGCTTACCCTTTTTTATCGTTTCCACCACCTCACCGCTAATACAAAAGTGGTTTTCCAAAGTAGGCCACCATACTAGCGAGGACCCCTATTATCTTTATGGTGCCAGTAACGCCGGAAGTATGCTTGCACTATTAAGCTACCCTTTTTTAATAGAACCCAATATAGGCTTGCTTGATCAAAAGAATTACTGGAGTTTTGGCTTTGGCTTACTCTGTCTATTTGTCATAGCCTGTGCAACAGTTCTTTGGCGTATCCATCAAAACAATAGTGTAGATCCAGCGCCTGAAGATGAAGTGGAAGAACTCCCCTTATCAACCAAACTACACTGGTTAGCCTTAGCCTTTGTCCCCTCTAGCTTATTATTAGGACTGACTAACTTTATCAGTACTGATATTGCTTCAGCCCCCTTGTTGTGGATTATTCCTCTAACACTCTACCTATTAACCTTTATTCTGGTTTTTTCTAAATGGGCAGATAAAATTCATCCAGTAATGGTGTCATTACAACCCATTATTTTATTACCCTTTATCGCCTATGCTTTTGTAGACCCTGCTGCACTGCCTTACTGGATAAACCTGATATTACATCTTATTGCCTTTTTTCTGGCCGTGATGGTTTGTCATGGCGAACTGGCTAAAAATCGCCCACATACTCAACACCTCACCAGCTTTTACCTAATCATGTCCTTTGCAGGCATGTTAGGCGGTATGTTCAATACCTTTGTCGCCCCGTTTATTTTTAATGCAGTTTATGAATACCCGATAATGATCATTGCGGCGTTACTGCTACGCCCAGGGCTACACTCTCAAAAAATCAGTTTACAAGCAGCCTTTCCCTTAGCTCTATTATTCACCGGTCTAGGTGTTTATTTTATATATGACCATTTATCACAAGCATTAATTTACAGCGCAACCAACGCTCTGATTTTATTAGCTGGCTTAAGTTATACATTTCGCTCTCGCCCTATCAGCCTGGCCTTATTAAGTGGTGTGATTATATTTTTTACCTTAGGTATCCAGAGCTTAATATCTAATACTATTTTTCAGGAACGTAGTTTTTTTGGGGTATTTTCAGTGAGAGAAAGCGTACTAATGGATGAAAAAAATCAACCTGAAAAGTACCACGAACTCTATCATGGCACCACTAAACATGGCGCTCAACGCCTTGCTGCACATTTACAAACCACCCCATTAACTTATTACAGTCGCCCCGGCCCAATGGGGCAGTTTTTTAGTGCCTATGATAAGCAAAACCAGAACTGGGAAATAGGTACCGTGGGATTAGGCGCTGGCGCTTTAGCTTGCTATGCTAAACCTCAGCAACATTGGACTCAATATGAAATTGATCCCTTAGTTATTGATATTGCCAAAAACCCTAAGTATTTTACCTATTTGAAGCTTTGCGGTAAAAACTCAACCTTTAAAGTAGGTGATGCTAGGCTCTCCTTAAAAAGTGAGCCTGATCAAAAATTTGATCTTCTTATTATGGATGCCTTTAGTTCAGACTCTGTCCCCACTCACCTATTAACAAGGGAAGCATTGGAACTCTATTTTGAAAAACTTAAGCCTAATGGTTTATTAGCATTTCATATCACCAACCGCCATTTAGCACTAAAAAAAGTAATGTCTGATCACGCCAGTCATTTAAAACTTTCAGCGCTAATCCAAGAATTTAAACCACTAAAGGATCGTCCTCTAGTTATTGCGACAGACTGGGTTATTATGGCCAAAAACACAGAAACACTAACCCCGTTACGCCATAGCCGCTTAGGAAACTGGCAAAAACTGCCACTATATTTTGACATGAAGCCATGGACTGATGACTTCACTAACATTATTGGAATCTGGAAATAATATGACACACACTCTTCAGGAACTAGCACAACTTTGTGACGCTGAAATACAAGGCGGTAACGCATCGTTAAGCATTACGGCGGCTGCAGACATTATGACGGCTGTTGAAAATGAAGTCACTGTCTTAAGCAATGCTAAATATGCTAAATATTTAAAAGACTGCAAAGCCTCTGCCTGCTTTATTTCTAATACTATTGCCACTGAAGATGCGCCAAAAGACTTGGTTTTATTAATTTGCCAGGACCCTGAAATAAGCTTTCTTAAAGCAGTGAGCGCATTACACCCTACGCCAAAATTAACGCGTTCAATTTCAAAGCAAGCAGCCATTGCCGAATCAGTTAGCCTAGGGGAAAACATTAATGTAGGTGCCTTTTCGACTATTGATGAACAAAGTAAAATTGGTGATGAAACAGAAATACTTGCCAGTGTAAATATTGGTCGCAATGTTTCCATTGGCAACAATTGTCGCATTTACCCCAATGTTGTCATCTATGACAACACCCAAATTGGAAACAATGTCATCATTCATTCGGGGGCCATTATTGCAGCTGATGGTTTTGGTTATAAATACCGAAACCATGAACATATTAAAGTACCTCATGTAGGAAATGTTGTTATCGCAGATAATGTAGAAATTGGAGCCAATACCTGTATAGATAGAGGGGCACTAGGTTCAACAAGCATCGGAGCAGGCAGTAAAATTGACAACTTGGTTCAGTTAGGACACAACAACAATGTTGGCAGAAATGTCATTATCTGTGGTCAATCTGGTATTTCTGGTTCTTGTACCATTGAAGATGGCGCTGTTTTAGCAGGAAGCTCAGGCATTGCCGATCACGTCACTATTGGTCAACAAGCCGTGGTGATGGCAAGAACAGGCGTAGCGAGTGATATAAAACCAGGTACTCAAGTTTTTGGTAGCCCTGCTAAAGATAGAAAAGTTGCTTGGCGAGAACTAGCCGCTTTGAGCAAATTACCTGCGTTATTTAAGAAATTTAAAAACCTAGAACAACGGCTAGCAAAACTAGAAGAGTGATTATGGGTTTTCCTTCTAATTAACAAACCCTGTCTGACTGAATCTATATATTAAGGGCGCAGGACTTTAGAGACTGCGCCCCAATAATGGGTAAGCTTTAAATAGCTTTACCAGCAGATTAGAGCCTCTACCAAAATAATGTAGGAGTATTTTCTTTGCCGCCTAACCCTCCCCGCACGGCTTTATCATAAAAATATGGAATAAAATTTGCTGTGGTAAAAAACAATATGAAACAGTCTGTTGAGTCAGTGGGGGCACTGTAACTATTTCAGCAACACAGAGCTATCACAAAAATTAGCTGTTAAAAAATCTGCAACGATAGCCGTGTGAAATATAGAGCCAGCTATAGCTTTTCATCACTCTATACAATCCACAGATTTATAAAAAACCAGTAAATTCCTGCGTTATTGTTATCGCTAGGAGGGACTTTTATTGGCCGCAACTGGAAATAAAATCAAGGGCAGTCGCGGCCAATAGGCCCCGCCTTTTATCTACAAAATTTCAAATACTGTTAACAAGTTAATGGTATATGTCTGTTTAACCTGTGGTTTATTAATAGCCACGTATCTTTATAGGGAGAGCCCTACCCAACAATACCTTCAACGCGATTAACTACTTCACTAGAAGCGAGTTCCAAGCCTTTTCTATAGCTATCAGAGGCTTTATCTTTATCGCCTTTTTCGCTCAACACATCTCCCAATAACTGATAAGCCGCAACGGTGGCTTCGATCCCTACACTTTTTGTTAAATATTGCTCTGCTTTTTCCATTTGCTGACACTTTATACAGATTTTACCTAATATCCGTAATAGCACAGCATTACTTGAATGGATAGGCAACCACTGTTCAGCTGTTTGTAACTGCTTAGGATAATCCTTTGTTTGTATATTGGCATAGAGAACAAGTAACGTTTCATCCCAGTTCTTTACAATGGTTTTAGCAATATCTTCCTCAATTTTATCCCCTGCGCCTACTTCAATCATCGCTGCATAATAGATCGTTGAAATACCCTGGAAAGACTGTACATGCTCAGGAATACTTGCCCACAACTTCTGAATTCTGTCGGCATCGCCATATTCAGCTGCTTGCTTTAGCAGACTACTAAAGGTTTCAGTTTCTAGTAACTTTACCTCAGCTTCCATCAATACTTTATTCTGATGGAGAGAAGGAATTAATTTACGTAAACCATCCCAATCACCTACCCGCTGATAAGTTTGATGCAACATTTTTAATACACTGGCATGCCCAGAATCAATCGAGTGCAATTTAGTTAATGTTTCTAATGCCTGATCAAACTGATTAGCCGACAAATGTAATTCTGCCTGAGTCAAACCAACCGCTATATCTGTTTCGCCCGATTGTTCGGTTGCTTTTCTAAGGTATTCATCTCTTTTTTCTATCGCGCCCCTTGATTGAGCGGCTCTTGCAGCCGTTAAATAATGTAATAATGGCGCACCACTATTTGAGGCATGTTTAATCAATATCTTTTCAGCTTTCTCCCAATTACCTTCAGCCGAGTCAACCAAGCCTGAAATCAATGCGTCTTGAGAGCGATTAAACTTAATGTTTTTGCCTTTATTTCTTAGTTTATTTGGTAAGCGTAATAAAACCCCCAACAATCTAAATGTCACATAAAGAAAAAAGAAAAAAACAATCTGGGCAACCGCAAAAACCATAACAGAGGTTTCTAACGACCAGCGCCCCAGACCGATTAATACATAGCCAGAATCATCATAAGCAGACAACCAGTTATGGATCAAAAAAGCGGCGGCTACTGCAATACAAAGAGAGCCTAAGAAATAAATAAAATTTTTCATAGCATCAGCTCTCGGTTAAGGTGCAGTAACAGGTTTGGCCAAATCATCAACAGCAATCCCAGTGCTAGTACCGCTCACAGTCTTTTTAACAATGTCATTGCTATTAATTGATGTTTGCTTCTTAACAGGCTTCATGCGTATTTTTTCTATTGGCTTAGACTTTTGTTTTGTTAATGTCTTATCCGTTTCTATACGTAACTTTGTAATATCTTTCAACATTTTTAATGACTGACTGATATCAGGAAACTGATTTCTAAGTTGCACTGCTTTTAAATTATTTAATGAAGACAAAACACTTTTAGATAATTTATTTTTAGTGAAATTTGCATTAATCCATTGTGTCGCATCTCCAATATTAGCCAGATACAAAGCATCATTTTGCTGTACCAATGCAATCTTAATCATTTCCAGCTTCACATTAAGTTGCTGTTTGATAAACTCAACTTCTTGCTCGGTGATAATTTCAGTCACCGGTTGGTCTGCATGTTTAACCGTGACATAACCTTCTAATAATTGTATGGCTGAATTCAAAATACCGTGATCAGACTCTTGAGACTTGTCATGATCATGCACTTGCTTCGACTCTGTCAACGGCTTGCCCGCATAAGGCAAAAGTACCGCAAGACCAGCAATCTTATCTTTTAATGTTTGTACTGATGCATATATACCCACGACATCAGGTAAATCAATCCCCTTAAGTTCAGCAATTTCTTTTGATATTTGTTCGCGCACTTTAAATGCTGCGGTATCCCCACTTTCTCTTAGTCGTTGATCCGCTGCTTCAAGAGCCATTTTTGTGGTGTTAACATCACCCATCAAATGCAATCGTTGATTAGCCACCGTTAATAAATATTCCGCATCTGCAACGAGCCAATCCCCTCGCGTTTTACCCAATTGACGTTTTAATTGAGTTATTTCTTCTGATAAATTTTTACGGGTATTTTCCAGTTTTTCTGTATGTAATTTAGAAAAACCAGCCAGTGTATTGGTAAAGTGATTATCTTTCCCCGTTATTTCTTGGTTAAAAGTAGCAATTTGAGTTTGCATGGTGCCTATTTGAGATTGAAAAGCATTAAATTGCTTGCTTACCTCAATATCTCTCATATCACCTTCATTAATCTCATTACCTTGAGCTTGTTGTCTGTCTTTTATTTCTCCAAACAGATAAAAGCCACCACCTATCAATATAAAGATAAGGAATAAATTAATGACACCAAAAATAATCCCACCATAAGATTTCTTTTGTGTATTTTCAACAGGTTGATTTTCAACCGGCTCTTTAGTTTCCTGCTGTTGTTTTAATTCTTCAGCCACTACCCTTCCCCATTATTTATTTTTTGAGTCCCCAGACTCATCATAACCACTGTCTCAATGATTGCTATATCACTAGGATTTGTTGTAACAGCAATCGATTTAAATCCAATTTCTTCTGCCAATGCTTTAATTCTATGACTAATAACAATTAAAGATACCGCTTTTAACTTATCATGTAGTTCTGCACCCATCATGATGACTAAATTTTTTAATGCATCCCCACTAGTGATAGTTATTGCATGTAACTTACCCAACTTAAGCATAGCACTCACATTTTCAGAAGCCGCATCAACCGCAGGTATTACCCTGCTATACACTTCCATATAGTCAACCACCGCACCGCGTTCTCGTAGACTATTAGCCAAGGTTTCGCGCCCCCCCTGCCCTCTAACAATTAAGCATTTTTTTCCTTTAAGCTGCTTCATTTCGGGGCTTGCCAATAAACCTTCAGTATTAAATTGCCCATCAGGCAATAAATCAACGGCAATACCCGCTGCTTGCAATGACTTTTCAGTTGCTTTTCCAACGGCAGCAATTGAACAGGCCTTAAATGCATCTATTTTGCCATTATTCGCACGGAGTGCAAAATTTACTGCATTAGTACTAATAAAAATAAGCCAATCCCACTGCAATAAACTGTCAAGTTGCACGCTTGTTTTATTGCGTTCAAGGGCAACAATATCTAACGTCGGAAAGCGAACAGGACTCCACCCTTGCTGCTCAATTAATCCACATAAAGTATCTGCCTGATGTGCAGGACGAGTAACCAATACATTATAGTGATTTTCTGCCTCGATCACTGATACAAATCTTTTAAAATTTTATCAGCGCCTTGTGCTAATAAATCATCAGCAATTTCAATCCCTATTTCTTTAGCCTGGGCAAAAGAACCGGTTCTTTCTGCTCTATATAATAAAGTACCATCAGGAGACCCAACCAACCCACGCATCACCAGTTGATCACCCTGTATTTCAGCAAAACCAGCAATAGGCACCTGACACCCTCCCTTTAAACGTTCATTCATTGCCCGTTCGGCGAGTATCCGAATAGTGGTTTGCTCATCATGCAAAACTTTCAAATAATCATTAATTTCTTGATCATCCATTCGACATTCGACCCCCACCGCGCCTTGACCAATTGCGGGTAAACTAATATCTGTATCCAGACATTGAGTAATTCTATCGCCCATTTCTAACCGTTTTAATCCAGCAGAAGCTAAAATAATGGCATCATATTCACCCGCATCCAATTTTGCCAATCGGGTATTAACATTACCTCTTAAAGATAATATTTCCACATTAGGGAGTCTCTCCTTAATCTGGCATTGGCGACGCAAACTTGAAGTCCCTACTTTTGCACCTTTTGGTAAATCATCCAATGATTTATACTTATTTGAAACAAAAGCATCTGTCGGGTCTTCTCTATTTAAAATAACTGATAAATGCAATCCCTCTGGGAATTCGACAGGCACATCTTTCATTGAATGCACGGCAATATCTGCCGCCCCGTCAAGCATCCCTTGTTCCAATTCTTTTACAAAAAGACCTTTTCCACCTATTTTAGCTAAAGGAGCATCCAGAAATTTATCCCCTTTAGTAACCATTTTAACCAATTCAGTTTTAACATCGGGAAATGCCTTTTCCAGCCGTTCTGCAACATGCTCTGCTTGCCACAATGCCAAAGGACTTTTACGAGTTGCGATACGAATTATTTTTTTTGTCAAAACAAATCCTAAACATCTTTCAAATAAACCACCTATTGTAATCTGATAGTAATTAAGTTTCGAAATTATTTTAGCCACCTTTTAGCATAGAGAAACATCTTGCCCTGTATTTAACGGTATAATCGTTTATTTTAGCTGTAAATACTTAGCTTCTTTTTCAATAAAAGAGCCATAGGGGACTAATTACCCCCCTCAATCCCCCTTTTCAAAGGGGAGGTATTTTCACTTTTCCTTAATAGAATTTAATCATGGCCACAGTTAATACAGACAAACTTTCCAGTGCTCGTTTTGCTCAAGCAACCGATGCTTTTGTTGAGATTTTTACCGCTTCCGTTGACTTTGATCAACGCATGGCAATGCAGGATATTGAAGGTTCGGTTGCTCATGCCAAAATGTTATGCAAAATTGGTATTCTGACTGAAACAGAGCGTGAAGATATTATCAATGGCTTAGCGACAATTGCCAAAGAAATTGAACAAGGCGAGTTTCAATGGTCAATCCAGCAAGAAGATGTTCATATGAACATCGAAGCACGCTTAACTGATTTGATTGGTCTTGCAGGTAAAAAATTACATACAGGCCGCTCAAGAAATGATCAGGTCGCAACAGATATACGTCTGTATTTACGTAAAGAAATAGATGTTATTGAAGGTCAATTAACCCGCCTACAAACGGCTATTTTAAACTTGGCAGAAAAAGAAGCTGACACGATTATGCCAGGCTTTACTCATCTACAAGTGGCTCAACCTGTAACCTTTGGCCATCATTTAATGGCCTGGTTTGAAATGCTTTCGCGTGATAAAGAACGTTTACAAGACTGCTGCAAACGTATTAATGTGATGCCTTTAGGGGCAGCCGCTTTAGCAGGAACAAGCTATCCGATTGATAGACAGATGACAGCGGAGCTATTGGGCTTTTCGCGCCCATCTAATAACTCTTTAGATTCTGTGAGTGATAGAGACTTTGCCATTGAATTTACGGCCGCAGGCAGCCTAATCATGATGCATTTATCTCGTTTCTCCGAAGAACTGGTTTTATGGGCCAGCGCTCAGTTTGATTTTATAGATATTCCTGATGCTTTTTGCACGGGCTCGTCTATCATGCCGCAAAAGAAAAACCCTGATGTCCCTGAATTAGTGCGAGGAAAATCAGGAAGAGTAACTGGTCATCTCGTTTCTTTACTTATGTTAATGAAAGGTCAGCCTTTAGCTTATAACAAAGATAATCAAGAAGACAAAGAACCTCTTTTTGATACCGCGGACACACTGATTAATTCATTACGCGCTTTTGCTGATATGGTGCCTCATTTAACCGCAAAAAAAGACAATATGTATAAGGCCGCCAAACAAGGGTTTGCAACAGCAACTGATCTGGCTGATTATTTAGTACGTAAAGGCATGGCCTTTCGAGATGCCCATGAAGTCGTTGGCTTAGCGGTTCGTCTAGGTGTTGATAGCAAGCGAGATTTATCTGAAATTTCATTAACCGAGTTACAACAATTCTCCAGTGAAATAACAGAAGATGTTTTTGATATTTTAAAACTTGAAGGCTCAGTTGCCGCCAGAAAACATATCGGAGGTACCGCCCCTGACACCGTGAGAAAAGCAATTGCCTCTGCCCGCTTAGAACTTGCTAAATAAAAACCAAGTGCAAACAACCATCGATTTTTTACGGCATGGTGAAGTACAAGGTGGGGCATACTACAGAGGCAGTACAGATGACCCTTTAACAGACACAGGCTGGCAACAAATGAAGCACGCAGTTGCTGGCCGAGAGTGGGATATTATTATTAGCTCCCCTCTTTTACGATGTGTCGAGTTTGCTCAACAACTCAAAGACCAAAGCAGTACCGCTTTATTTATTGAACCCAACTGGCAAGAAATTTATTTCGGTGACTGGGAAGGTAAATTAGCTGAGCAAATTAATGCTGAAGAATTAATGCTGTTTTACCAAGACCCTATAAACAACACACCAAAAAATGCTGAATCTTTTACCCTTTTCCTTGATCGCATTAATCTCGCATGGGAAAAACTCTTAGAGGAACATGCAGGTAAACAGATCCTAGTTATCTCTCATGCGGGTGTTATCCGCTGTTTATTTAATCTTTTTCTTGATTTACCCGCGAATAAAATCTTTAACCTACAGCTTGATCATGCCAGTTTAACGCGGTTTCAATGTTTTAATGATAAGCCCGTCAACTTCATTTCTCTGGCATTTTATAATTTGACTCGACCTAATTTATAAAGCAATCGTAAAAACCCTTTTTTACGATCAGTACACATTGTATTTAACACCTTGGCATACCAGCTCTTGCCGACACGCTCTAGCTTTTCATTACCTTTACTCACAAGCACCTCTATTAGCAATACCAATAGAGGTGCTTGTGAGTAGATCCTATTCTACAAAAACATTGTTATATCTTATTGCCCCTTCAGTTATCATTGCTTCCTTCTGACTATCAACGCTATCAACATACCCCTGATGGTCCGCATCTCTACTATCTAATATAGCGACCATTCCCAAGGCAAAAAAACCAAATACTACCGCTATAAGGACTTTTGTGTTCATGCTTTTCTTTTCTTCTGCCATTTTTAAAACCTTTGTAATTATTATATTAAGATTACGATTCAAAGTCATTAATATTATAATATTAAAGTATAATGATATAATAGTTTAAAAAACCCCGTAAGTAACTGAATTTTATAAATAACTTTTACCGCTTAATTAAAGACCTCTTTAAAAATAAGAGGCACTTGTCGAACAGATTATTTTCAATCGACTAAGTCTTTTTTACCATACATTCACAAAACAAGCAATACAAAATACAACTCAGTGTTTCTTGAGGCCTTACCCTCAAATCTACCCGACCAATTCTAGCAACTTCATTACTTTAGCATTCTACAATTTAACTCAGCCTAACCTATAATGTAAGAGTAATTCCTTGCAAAGGATATTTCACCCCATGCCCATTGTATAAATATTTGAGTAGCCTAAATTGACTGAAACAACAAAGTACCCCCCGATAAATCTAGGTTCTCCTGGTGAAGATATCAGCAAAAAAGACCTTCACGCGATTAGTCAGCGTTTTAAGAATCTTAACCAATTACGCATTCAACGCATTCAACGCGCCCTCCCTTCCCGACAACAAATATTTTTAAATATTCTGCCCCTGCTATTTCATCACAACCATCCATTATTACCTGGGTTTACATCACTAGATTCCCCTATTGGAATCCCCAATTTCACACCAGACAAGCAGGCAATACACGCAGCCAAACAATTCTCAAAAGGCTTTACTTACAAGCGAAAAGCACTTTTAAACTACCCTATTCAGGGTATCTTTCTAATGGGAAGTGTTAGTAGCATCGCCTTTTCAAAAAGCAGTGACATGGATATATGGCTTTGTCACCAACCCAGCCTATCCAAAAGCGAAATCGATGAACTACAACAAAAAGCCTCTGGAATTGAAAAATGGGCTGATTCTTTAGGGCTTGAAATCCACTTTTTCCTAGTTAATAGTGAAACATTTTGCAAAGGGGAAAACATCCCTATTTCTTCAGAGAGCAGTGGCAATACTCAACACTACCTACTCCTTGAAGAGTTTTATCGCACGGCTATTTTTATTGCTGGACGGATACCCGCATGGTGGCTAATTCCCCCCCATCAAGAGCATAATTATGCAGCCTATCTCCAGCATTTAATAGAAAACCGCTTTGTCTCAGAAAATGAGATTATTGATTTTGGGGGCTTAGCCTCTATTCCTGCCGAAGAATTTATTAGCGCTACCCTCTGGCACATATACAAAGCACTCAACGCCCCCCACAAATCATTATTAAAAATTTTTTTAATGGAAAGCTATGCCAGTGAATACCCTAATCCACAGTGGCTTTGTTTTGATTTAAAAAAAGCTATTTATCAAGGCTCAATCAATCTAGATACTTTAGACCCCTACTTATTAATCTATGCAAAAGTAGATAATTATTTACGAGACCATAACTCATCGCAACGAATTAACCTGGCAAGAGAATGTTTTTATTTAAAAATAATGGGCTCATCTAAACAGTCTTTAGATTATAAATCACGCAACTATAGAGAAGATTACATGCAAGCCATTTCAGAGCAATGGGAATGGCCTGAAGACTTACTTTTTTCGCTTAAAAAGCAAAAATTCTGGGATATAAAAAAAGCAACTCAAGAGCACATTGTTATTCGGGCGCAATTAAAACATTGCTTACATATGATTTTAAAATTAGCAGGTAATTACGCCACGTACAATTACCGAGAAAATAAAGATTTAAAATTACTTAGCCGAAAGCTACATGTTTTTCTAGAAAGAAAACCGGGCAAAATTGAAATCATTACGACACGCTCGACTGTTCATACCCAGGAAAATGAATTATCCATTATTGAATCAAAAAACAAATCAACATCAGTATGGAGTCTATATTCGGGTAAATTTGACAACCCCGTTTCATCCTCATCGAAACTGATAAAACAACAACCAAGTTTACTTGAATTACTTGTCTGGCTAGTTATTAATGGTCTATATAAAAAACAATTACAAATACAATTTAAGTCACTCACCCTCTCCATGCAAAGAACTGAGCTTACCCAGGTCTTAGAACAACTCTTCTTGTTCCTGTCTAATAACCTGCATACAGACTCTGACTCACTGAATATCTACAATAAACAGGACAAAACAGTAACCTCATTAAATATCATTAACCTCGGCCTTTCTCACCTGAATGAACGTGAAGATGGCATGATGATTTTAAGTGAGCGCTCAGATCCATTAAGCTATGGTAAAAGTCGCATCAGCTTTATCCATCATATTGACCAGGTCTCAATCTCTAGCTGGGGAGAAGTCAATACCTATCAATATATAGGTTTAGATGGGTTTTTCAGTAACCTCTGTCATATATTTAATTCCAGCCAACCACTTTCAATAAGCAATACACTTAAAACTGTTTGCTTCATGCCGACAAGAGCCAACAGTATTGTTTTACGTACTCATGCCATCTTTGAGAATTTAATCCGGTTTTTCAATACACAAAAAGAAACAACAAATAATCGTTATTTTCTTCCAGGCGAACACTCTACCTACCTGCTTCAAAAAAGAAACAAACAACTTCACTATTGGGCTATCCACTCAAAAGAGCAATTGCTACAAGAATTAGCGACCACTCAGGAAAATTTTGGAGAGGTACATTTTGATGCTAACGTGTTTAATGATTCCCTTATTCCCTTTATATATAGCTTAAATCGAGCAGCAAGCATTCAAGTTTTTTACCTAATAAAAAACAAGGGTATTAGCATTTTTATTGTTGATGAAAAAGGCGCTTTATTTATACAGGAACACAACAACGCCAACTACGATCAAATCTTAAATAATTATTATTCCTTTCTTGAGTCGGTCTCAACTCACTCTTTTTATCAAACCGACACGCAATTAAAGTTCTATGAACTGCAACAAAAATTGCCAGGAAAATTCACTTCAACCCTATCCAAGTGGATACCGTCCTTAACCTACCCTTCGCTATCCATTCGCATAGTCATTGAAAAACCCCCATTAAACTCACAGACTTTAACTTACTTTATTTATTGCAACGACACTGAGTTTAATTCTCTTGAACACGGAGACCAACTGTTTAAACAAATATCTAAATATATTTTAAGCTTCAGAAAAAGTACTGAACACTATCCTATTCATATATCAGATATTGACCTCCCCCCATCTCTTTTAAGCTCTGATAATGAAAGTCAAATACAAACCATACATTACCTAACTTACAAGCGTAAAATTGAAGCCAAATTAAACCCATAAATTCACCTGGTTTTTTCCTTATATTGCCCCATACCTGCTGGCATCAGATACTTAAACGTGACCCAACGAGCATATAATACCAATCCCAATAAATAATCACGCTAATAACCGTCATTCCCGAAATCTTTAATCGGGAATCCATGCACGCACATAGATTCCTGCTAAGGCTTGTGCCCACGCTTGACTGGGTAACCTGCAGGAATAACGATGACTCAGTTCAGGTGTAAATATATTGGGATTGGTATAAGCCCAATAGATAAGCTTTACCCAATTCAACATTTTATTTATACTTTTACAAAAACACAGGTATTTGAGAGATAAAATGAATACAGATAACCGTCAGCATTCTAGATTTAACCCCGAAGGACTACTTGCTAATATTATTCTAGCGCCTCATTCAGCAGAAAAAGAAATCACGCTTGAGGGAACAGTTATTGACCTAAGCTATACTGGAATTAAAATAAAACTTAAGGCCCCCTTGAATACAGGCATTACAGACAGTGAAATATTAATTAAACTGACCATGCCTGAATCAGGTATCCCCATCACTATTCGTGGCGTTCTTAAGCACTTAACAGCTACCTCAGAGTGCGGCCTGCAATATATCAATCAAGAAGAACATGAGATTGATGGCTTAATGTTTGAGTGCGTTAAAATAGCGCATAATCATAATCAACATAATTTAGATTGATTGATCTAACCCCAGTAGAGATCGTTAACCCTACTGGGAAATACGCTATAAGGATCTTGCCCTTAAAAAAGCCTGCTCAGAAATACTTCCCCACTTTGTAACTTGCGCCCTAAATTGAATAACCGAATCATAAATCTTTTTGGATAATTCATCTTTACTGGCCAGCTCAAGAACCACTTCATCAGAAATTTGTTTTAATGTCTTTAAAACTTCATCTGGCAACGGTAATACTTTTACCTTATGTTTATTGATCAATGTATCTAAAGCCTGATTATTGCGAGCAGTATATTCTGAAATCATATCCATATTCGCTGCTTTACAAGCCATTAATACAATTTGCTGTAAATCTTTAGGTAACTCATTAAAGGCTTTTTCATTAATTAATGCTTCCATGGTTGAACCCGGCTCATGCCAGCCTGGGTAATAATAATACTTAGCCACTTTATGAAAACCGAAAGCTAAATCATTATATGGTCCGACCCATTCAGTCGCATCTAAGGCGCCTGATTGCAAAGAAGTAAATAATTCACCGCCAGGCATATTGACCGTAGTACCACCGGCACGTCTAAGCACTTCCCCACCCAAACCAGGAATGCGCATTTTCAAGCCTTTTAAATCATCAATCGTCTTAATTTCACGATTAAACCAGCCCGCCATTTGCACGCCAGAATTACCCGTTGCAGCAGGAATAATACCAAACGGCTTATAGAGTTCCCGCCATAATTCCATTCCACCGCCATAATAAAGCCAGGCATTCATTTCTTGCGCAGTGAGACCAAAAGGCACAGCTGAAAAGAATTGCGTGGCAGCTGCCTTTCCTTTCCAATAATAAGCCCCCGAATGCCCCATTTCAGCAGTCCCTTTAGAAACCGCATCAAACACTTCAAATGCAGGCACCAATTCCTTGGCTCCATACACTTTAACCTTTATTCGCCCATCACTCATTTCAGTGATCATTTTGGCTAACAAATTGGCATTAGTACCTAAGCCTGGAAAATTTTTAGGCCAGGCCGTGACCATCTTCCATTTAAATTGAGCACCCGCATTAGCAACAGTAGGTGCAAGCATCGTACTAGCAGCCAGTGACCCCGCTCCTGCTTTTTGTATAAAATCACGCCTTTTCATAAATTGATCCACAAGAAAATTAACAATAGACTTAAGATTAAAGGTAGAAGATAAAAAGAGCAAGTTGGTATTCCGAGGAAGAGTCTCAGGTTTTAAAGACAATTTATAATCAAAAGAGCCTCTAGCAAAATAAAGACACCCAAATTTTGGGTCTTTGAATGTCAGTATTTTTCTGATTTTTTTACTTAGGGAAACTCTGATTAAGTTGGTTAGAATTTAGCGAAGAAAAAACGGTCGCTATTTTTCATGAAGTGAGGCGTAATAGTCCTTCTATTGCGCCGATCTTCGTGGAAAATATCGGCCGCTTTAGCAAGCTAAAAATAATTGGACTCGATCAGAGGTTCCTTAGCCACTAAGTAAACTTTTTTCGTCTCCAACCAATCATACCTAACAAACCACTACCAAATAACCATACAGCTGCTGGCACAGGTACTGGAGAGGCCGCAATATCTAGCACATATCCATCATGAGGCCCAAAATTACCAGCACCATCATTACCTCCCAAATATATAGAATAAACTTGATTAGCTTGAGCCGTAAATGTCAAAGTACTCGTCTCGGAATGTGTTTTGTAAATCACTCCATCTGTGCCATGAGGATTAGAATTAGTAGTAAGGTCAATATCTCCAATAATTAACTCACCATCACCATCAACCCCCACAATACCAAGTTTTTTATCATTCCAATTCCAATGGCTACTATAATTTACCCCAACATCCATCCCCGTAAAAATGGTAATCCCAAAGTTGCTTATTCCACTATTGACATCGGATATAGAAAGGGTCACCTTCGTATCTACCATAGATTTCATCAAACCATAATCGGTATTGTGCGCCCAACCCTTGACACCATCAAACCATGCACCTTTAGCCGTATCTATATCTGCATCAAGTCCATAACGCAATTGCGCATCCGCTGTAGATATTTCCATTGTGCTGGTATCTGAATGAATCATTGCAGCCCAATTCAATCGCTGCGCACCAGCATACCCAAAGGGGACAGTTGAAGTAGAGTCTGTGCCCACCCAGCTACCCGTGTTATAACCATCCACTCCACCTTCCTTTTGAGTACCCACGCTATGAAGCCCTGCATTATAAGCATTGTACATAGTATGTGCAGTCGCAACACCTGACCCTAGAGCAAGTGCTGAACCGAATAGAGCAATTGAAACCGCTTTTCCTAGATTTGTTTTTTTCATTACTTTTCCCTTTTCATTATTTGAAAAAGAACAAAAGGCAAATTATGTACCAACAACCCCCTTCTTTAGAAAAACAGGAATATAATTATATTTAATTATCTAAAAAACAGGTTATTTGCCACGCTCTCATGTCATCTAACATACTAAACCTTATCTCAGCCCCCCCCCGACCTTCATCAAACGATATTTTTACAAGTACTGACAAAATAATGTATCGCATCGCTTCTAACTCAAACATTAAAAACCTAACAACCTAAAAATTTGGTACAATTAAAGGATTTTCGAAATTCAAACCCTCTTAAGGAGATATAAAACATGGCAATTAAAGTTGCAATCAATGGTTATGGTCGTATCGGACGTAATGTTCTTCGTGCACTGTATGAGTCAAATCGTACAGGTGAAATCCAAATCGTTGCTATCAATGACTTAGGTAATGCTGAAACAAATGCTCATCTAACTCAGTACGATACTGCTCATGGTAAATTTCCTGGTGAAGTTAGCGTTAAAGACGGCAACCTAGTTGTTAACGGCGACGTCATCAAAGTATTTGCTGAAAGAGACCCATCTAAACTACCTTGGGGTGATTTAGATATTGATGTGGTTCATGAGTGTACTGGTTTCTTTGCTAGCAAAGAAAAAGCTTCAGCTCATATCGCTGCTGGCGCTAAAAAAGTTGTTATTTCTGCTCCAGGTGGCGCAGATGTTGATGCAACGATTGTATACGGTGTTAACCACGATACATTAAAAGCATCTGACACAGTTATTTCAAACGCTTCTTGTACGACTAACTGTTTAGCTCCATTAATCAAGCCGTTACTTGAAACGATTGGTGTTGAGCAAGGTTTAATGACAACCATTCACGCTTACACTAACGATCAAGTATTAACTGACGTTTACCACCCAGATTTATTGCGTGCTCGTTCTGCGACTCAGTCAATGATTCCTACTAAAACAGGTGCAGCTGCAGCGGTTGGCTTAGTACTTCCTGCTTTAATTGGTAAAGTTGATGGTTTTGCAATGCGCGTACCAACAATCAATGTATCTGTTGTTGATTTAACATTCACAGCAAGCCGTGACACAACAGTTGACGAAGTTAACGAAATCATAACTAAAGCATCTGAAGGCTCATTAAAAGGCATTTTGAACGTCAATACACTTCCTTTAGTGTCTATTGATTTCAACCATGATCCAGCTTCATCTACTTACGATAAATCGCTAACTAAAGTAAACGGTCGTTTAGTTAAAGTTCTATCTTGGTACGATAACGAATGGGGCTTTTCTAACCGTATGTTAGATACAACAGTTGCATTAATGAACGCTAAATAACGGAAAAACATGCTAAGAAGAACTAAAATTCTGGCAACTCTAGGCCCGGCTTCTGATAAGCCGGGCGTATTGGAAGCCCTATTCAAAGCGGGCATCGATGTTGTCCGTATGAATTTCTCACACGGTGTTGCTCAAGATCATATTGATAGAGCTGCAGCTGTTCGTGCGTTAAGCAAAAAAACAGGTCGTTTAGTCGGTATTCTTTGTGACCTTCAAGGTCCAAAAATTCGTACCGCTAAATTTAAAGACACTAAGGTCTGGTTAGATGAAGGCCAAGCCTTTGCTTTAGATATCAACCTGGGTACTGATGCCGGTACTAATGAAGAAGTCGGCATTATCTACGAACCTCTTGCAAAAGAAGTTAAGAAAGGCAGTCGCTTATTATTAGATGATGGTCGTATTGTACTTGATGTTGTTTCAACAGACGGAAAACGTATTGAATGTACTGTTCATGTCGGTGGTTATCTATCTAATAATAAAGGTATCAACCTACAAGGCGGCGGTTTATCGGCTGCAGCGTTAACAGAGAAAGATAAAGAAGACATTAAAACAATTGGTATTATTGGTGCTGATTTTGTTGCTGTTTCCTTCCCTCGTTGTGCTGAAGATTTACATGAAGCCAGACGTTTATTAGAAGCTGAAAACTGCTATGCAGGTATCGTTTCTAAAGTTGAACGTGCTGAAGCGATTGAAGCAATGGATGAAATCATTCTTGCATCAGACGTAGTAATGGTTGCTCGTGGTGATTTAGGTGTTGAAATTGGTGACGCTAACTTACCTGCGGTACAAAAACGATTAATCGCTCGCTCTAGAGACCTTAATCGCGCGGTCATTACAGCAACACAAATGATGGAATCAATGATCGAAAACCCGATTCCAACACGTGCTGAAGTTTTTGATATTGCTAATGCAGTACATGATGGTACGGATGCAGTAATGCTTTCTGCTGAAACAGCTTCTGGAAATTACCCAGTACAAGCGGTTAAAGCGATGGCTGAAATATGTCTAACCACAGAAAAGCAAGCTAGCGTACGTAAATCCGCTCACCGTATGGACATGCAATTCTCTCGCACAGACGAAGCGATTGCAATGTCAGCTATGTATTTAGCTAACCATTCAAATATTGCAGGTATTGCGACCCTGACTGAATCAGGCGCCACTGCTTTATGGATGTCTAGAATTAGTTCGGGTCTTCCTATCTACGCCTTTAGCAGCCATCCAAAAACACTAGGTAAAGTCACAATCTATCGGGGCGTCTTCCCTGTATACTTTGCTCATGAATCTATGGATCATGCGAATGTAAACAAGGAAATATTGGATAAACTGAAAAGACGTGGCAGTGCTAAGCAAGGCGAAACGTTTATCATTACCAAAGGTGACTTAACGGGCACTGAAGGTGGAACCAATGCGCTTAAAGTAGTTACTTTAGGTGAAGGCTTAACCCCTTAAGCTTGCTGTATTTTATGCTCAGAAAACATCCTGAGCATAAAACTCCAAACCAATATCACTTTAAAATTGGTTATTGGGGCGCAGTGCTTTAGCCTGCTTATTTCGACAATAAAAGCAGGCTAAAGCACTGCGCCCCTTTTAACTATGATTTCTTCCCCCTCCTCTCCCATTGTTAGCCTATCGCTTAACCCTGCTATAGACTTAACCTACGAAATAAACGACTTACAACACGACCAAAAAACCCGCGCCACATCTACCCATTACGACCCGGGCGGTACAGGTATAAATGTCGGTCGGGCATTGGAAAAACTTAATGCCAATTCATTTACTTGCTGCATTACTGCAGGAAAAATGGGTGAATTTCTTCATGTCATGCTAGAGCAAGAGCTTAATAATATAAGCACTTTGCAAGTCGAAGGTGAAACCCGCATTAATACCACATTGATACAGAAAACACCTCAATATCAATATGAAATTAATGCAACTGGCCCCTCTATTACAGCTATTCAATTAGATAAAATCATCAACCAGTTTCTAAATCTTTGCCAACAAGGCATAGGCGTATTAACGGGATCGCTCCCCCCCAGCATACCTGACAGCACTTACCAAAGCATCAACACCGCACTACAAAAACAAGGCGGCCGATGCATTATTGACGCACCGGTTACCGCAATGAAACAAGCACTGCTAAGCAAGCCGTTCCTCATCAAACCCAATCACCATGAATTGGAAGTTTTAAGCAATAAAACATTAAGCAGTATTGAGCAAGTTGCAAGCGAAGCACGCGCCTTAGCGAAACAAGGCGTCAATTTTGTGTGTGTCTCCTTAGCTGAAAAAGGAGCTATTTTGACAACCCCCAATAATAGTTACTATTGTAATTCACCAAAAATCAAAGTTAATTCCACAGTGGGCGCAGGCGATTCAATGGTTGCAGGTCTTGCTTATGCATTTTCTCAAAACCAGCCACCTGAACAAGCATTAAAATTCGCGGTTGCTTGTGGGGCTGGCACAGCAATACAAGCAGGAACACAGCTATTCAACACCGATGATTTAGAAAGCTTATCAACACAAATCAGCATAAAAACGCTTAATATTTAACTATTTTTAACTACTCAGCGTAATTTTAAAAAGGAAATATTAGCTCTTAAGCCCTCAGCCCAGGTGGGGTGAGGGGAGATAAAAACTCTTTTCTCTCTTTAAATTATAGAGAAAAGAAATGATGCAAAAGAACATTATTTTATTCCCCTCACCCAACCCTCTCCCCCACTTGGGGCGAGGACTTAAGAGCAAGATCCATTGCAATCTATACACTGATTAGTCTTTTAAGAGACTGATTTTAACCTGTATCCTTTAGAGTAATAGCAAGCTAAAGAGACTATAAAACATCCAATTTAGCATAAGACAGCATCAGCCACTTTAAACCCACACCCTGAAAATTGATTTGCACCCTTTCCTGCGCTCCCTCACCTTCCATTTGTAAGACGACACCTTCACCAAACTTGACATGCCTCACTCGCTGCCCCATTTTATACGTGCCTACTTGCTGGATAGACGATGGCTTTTTCTTAACCGCAGAAACCGGCCGCGTGACATTAGCTCTAATTCTAATTTCCTGAATAAATTCAGCGGGAATTTCTTTTAAAAAACGAGAGGGTCTTGGATAAGTTTCTTTACCATAGAGTCGTCTAGACTCGGCATGGGTAATAAATAGCTGCTCCATCGCCCGCGTAATACCTACATAACAAAGTCGCCGCTCTTCTTCTAATCGCCCCACATCATCAGTGGATTGTTGCGATGGAAATAAACCTTCTTCTAAGCCAACCAGAAAAACCATTTTAAACTCTAAGCCTTTCGCAGAATGCAGGGTCATTAATTGCACGCAATCCTCATAATCATCACCTTGCATATCACCCGACTCTAATGCCGCATGAGCAAGAAACATATCCAACTCATTTAGATTTTCTTCATTATCCTCATCAAAATCGAATAACCGTGCCGCATTAGCTAACTCTTCTAGGTTTTCAATTCTAGCCTCTCCTTTTTCTCCTTTTTCCTTTTTATAGGCTTCAACCAGACCACTTTTTTCGACTATTAATTTAACTTTATCAAACAAATCCTTTTCTTCAGCTTCATCTCCTAAGCGTTTTATTAAGCCTAAAAACCCCTTTAAAGCATTAGATGCTCTTGCCGTTAATCGGTTTTGATTCAGTAACTCAACCGCAGCTTTCCATAACGACAACTCATTCGTTCTCGCCAAAAACCGAATATCTTCAATTAACTTTGCTCCAATTCCTCTCGTTGGCGTATTAATCACCCGTTCAAAAGAGGCATCGTCATTATGATTAGACATAATGCGCAAATAAGCCAAAGCATTTTTAATTTCCATCCGCTCAAAAAATCGTAAGCCACCATAAACACGATAAGGCGTGCCTGTCGTCATCAACTTTTCTTCAAACTGTCGCGACTGGGCATTTGAACGATACAAAATAGCCACATCACTACGCGAGCCACCGTCATGCACCCACTTTCTAATTTTTTCCACCACAAAATAGGCTTCATCTTGCTCATTAAAGGCGGTATATTCAGAAATCAACTCCCCATCACCCGAATCAGTCCATAACTCCTTCCCCATACGCGCTTCATTTATAGCAATCAAGGCATTCGCTGACTTTAAAATATTACCCGTTGAACGATAGTTCTGCTCTAATTTAATTAATTGATGGTTAGGGTAATGGGACTGAAAATTATATAAATTTTCAATTTTTGCACCTCGCCAACCATAGATAGACTGATCATCATCCCCTACAACAAATAGATTATCTTTACCTTCGGTTAATAACCGCAACCAGGCATATTGAATAGTATTGGTATCTTGAAACTCATCAACATGAACCTGTTTAAATCTTTCTTGATAGAACGCTAAAACATCTTCATTATCACGCAGTAATTCATGCGCTCTCAGCAACAATTCAGCAAAATCTACCAGACCCGAACGATCACATATTTCCTCATACGCTTTGTATATATTTAATTGAGTACTTAGAAATACATCATTAGGCTCAGGCATATGCCTGGCCCGAATACCTTCATCTTTTTGTGCATTAATGAACCACATCATTTGCTTGGGCGGCCATTTTTTATCATCTATATTTAAGGTTTTGACTAATCGTTTAATCACTCTAAGCTGATCATCAGAATCCATCACTTGAAAGGTCTCAGGTAATTTAGCCTGCTTGGCATGTCGTCTCAATAGTCGGTGAGCAATCCCATGAAAAGTCCCTATCCACATGGAATGCGCTGAAATATTTAGCAATTCTTCAACACGGCCTCGCATTTCCTTTGCTGCTTTATTAGTAAAGGTAACCGCTAAAATATTGTGAATAGACAATCCTTCTACTTGTATCTGCCAGCCTATTCTATGTACCAGAACTCGCGTTTTTCCACTCCCCGCCCCAGCTAAAATCAGCATAGATTGACTGGGAGCAGAGACAGCTAATCGCTGAGCATCATTTAAAGAGTCTATGAGTGAGTTTTGTTTTTCCATAGTTTATCACTTGCACATTTTTACAAGCTGTGTATATTGGGTGAATTAAATAGACCCCGTTAAGGGCATCATCAAAAAATTTAGAGGTGGATACAATGAGCTTTGATTATAAACGTTTAATAGATCGTAAAATTAATGTCGGCAATAAAGATAAGAAAATGCGTCTAATTTCTGGCTCAATCCTGTTATTCGTTTCATTGTTCACAGCAAAAATCATTCTTCTTGTTGCAGGGCTAGTTCTAGTTGCAACGGGTTATACTCGTGTTTGCCCAGCCTATTCAGCAATGAATAAAAACACTTTAGAACAAGCATAGTTTTTATTATAGATGAGGGAATACAGCCTCATTATTATAGAGTACAAGGACGTATCGACTCTTTAAAAAATCAGCTGTTTATTATGACTGGCAACGCAGCTCTAGTCTATAGATAGCTTTGCTGTACATCCTAAAAAACACAGTTAACTTGTGACTATCTTATTCCCCATCCCAGAAAACCACAGCCAACGCTTTAGTTTACATAATGAAGTTCATGCGCGCACCCCTATTACTTTAAAACTACCAGTAACCAGCTCATTTCTTGCTTTATCTCTCAGCAGTGAAGAAAGAAAACAGGAACGCATTCATCTGGCAAAATTATGTGATCGATATGGTATTGCAGGCCCTAAAGAAGAGGCCTCTCATTTTCGTGCGACATTAGACTCATTTAAAATGAGTTGGGAACAACATGCTGAGTTTAGCTCTTATGCCTTTTACGACCAAAACAATACCGAAGCCCCCTTTTCAAAGCTGGCTTTAGAACAGGTTCCTATCGACTGGCTTAACCAGTTACCCGGAAAAACCATTGTGGCAGCTCATGCTTCAATTATTGATTCTGAGACCCCCTCAGTATCAAATATCAAATCAATTTCTAATTTCTTTTCAGGCAACTGTATCGTTGGCGCAGAAGTGTCAGGCGGTGCTGCTCATGCTTTTACTGATTTTAAAATACATGCCGATGGTTTTAGTCGCTTCCTGATTTTAGACTATCAGTTAAAATCAGGACAAGCAGGCCGTTTATTACAACGATTATTTGAAATAGAAGTCTATCGAGTGATGGCTTTACTGGCTTTCCCTATAGCCAAACAGCTAACGCCAGAATTAAACAATGCCAACCAGCAATTACTTACGATTACCTCGGCTATGGCACAAGCCAGAGAAAATGATAGCGATTTACTGGACGAATTAACTACGCTTGCGGCGCAAACCGAGAATAATATAGCTACCCATCAATATCGTTTTGGGGCAGCAAGTGCTTATTACAAATTGGTTGAACAACGAATTGACGATTTAAGAGAAGTTCGCATTCAAGGTATCCAGACCATCGGTGAGTTTATGAAAAAACGCCTGGAACCTGCCATCAATACCTGTGCCTATACCTCCAAACGATTTAACTCTTTATCAAAACGTATCAATAATGCCAGTCAATTATTGCGTACTCGGGTTGATATGACCATTGAACGTCAAAACCAGGCCTTACTCACTTCAATGGATTTACGCGCAAAAATACAATTGCGCTTGCAAGAAACAGTGGAAGGCCTGTCTATTGTGGCCATCACTAGCTATATTGTTAGTCTCATTGGCTCTATCACCAAAGCAGCCAACACCTCTGAACACATTGATATAAACCCAACATTAGCAACAGGACTATCAATTCCTGTTGTCTTAATTGTTGTTGCATTAGCCGTTAGGCGCATACACAAAAAAATTCATAGCTGGAATGAAGATTAAGGAACCTCTGACTTAAGCCGCTTAGAATTTAGCGCAGAAAAAACGGTCGCTATTTTTCAGGAAGTGAGGCGTAATAGTCATTCTATTGCGCCGATCTTCGTGGAAAATAGCGGCCGTTTTAGCAAGCTAAAACTAATTGGACTTGATCAGAGCTTCCTTAAGTCTGAGCTGTAAAATATGACGGCTTACTCTTCTTTTTTATATTCACCTTCAATGATATTTTCATCTTTTGCTGCTGTCTGTTGAAAAGGAGAACCTGCCTGAGCATTTATAAGCTGTTTTTCTATAATATATTGAGCTAACTTTCGGCGAGTATGAGGAATCAGACAAGCAAAACCAATTGCATCAGTAAAAAAACCGGGGGTTAAGAGTAATGCACCACCCACCAGCAAAATAGGCCCTTCAATCATCTCATACGCGGGGAGCGTCCCTTGTGCCAAACTGGCCTGTAGGCGCTGCCAAGTTGCAAACCCCTGCTGTCTTAATAGCCACGCCCCTAGAACAGCCGTAAAAACAACTAAAAAAACGGTAGGTAATACTCCAACAATTCCTCCTATCTGTAACAACAGATATATTTCTACAAAAGGCACCACTAGAAAAAACAAAAAAACGATTCGCATTACTTTCACTCCAAATTTCTATTTATATCTTAATAGTAAGGGCATACTTGTTAATTTTCTAGGATAATATGCATATTCTTTTTTAAAACACGCTATTTAATGCATCAAATAATTCTCTGCACCTGCCCAGACCAAAAAACAGCAGAAGAAATTGCATCTCATTTAATCAGTGAAAAATTAGCTGCCTGCGTTAACATTATTCCCGGCATCACCTCCATTTATGAATGGCAAGGTCAAATTGAAAAATCTCAAGAATACCAATTATTAATTAAATCCCATAGTAAGTACTACACGGAAATTGAGGATAATATCAAAAAACTCCACCCTTATGAACTTCCAGAAATAATTGCTGTCCCTATTGAGCGCGGCCTCCCTGAATACCTGCAATGGATAAATACATGCCTGTCTACAAAATAGTTTTCCTCGTTTTTTTTAGTTTTTTCACTCAATCAATTCAAGCATTGGGATCTAAAGATTTATTATCAGTTGACCAGGCATTTTCCCTTTCTACCAAAGCCGTTTCAGCCGACCTTATTGAGGTTTCCTGGGATATAGCCGATGGATATTACTTATATCGCAATAAAACCAGTGTCACGGCACAAACGCCAGATATTGAACTGGGTGTTCCTGATATGCCCGCTGGCAAAACCAAACATGATGAATTTTTTGGTGATGTGGTGACTTATCGAGATCATTTAAAAATATCTATTCCCGTCATTAATAAGCAGAGACTCTCTTCTTTAAAAATTCAGGTTAAATATCAAGGTTGTGCGGATATAGGTATTTGCTATCCACCACAAAAGAAAATATTAACGATTGATTTACCTCAGCCTTCAAGTCAAAACAAAATCAACCCAATTTCTCAATTTGTAGATGGCTTTAAAGACTTAAAACTCAAGCTGTTTGAAGATGATCTATTACCTGCTGAGCAAGCTTTCCAGTTTCTTGCCACAGTAAAAGATGCCAATACCCTGCGAGTCAACTGGATCATTGCTGATGGTTATTACTTATACAAAGACAAAACCAGCCTTGCTTTAAACAGCACCCCATCTGTACAACTTGGAAAAATCAGTTTACCTCAGGGAACGCCTTATCACGATGAAGCGTTTGGTCAGGTAGAAATTTTTCACCAAGAACTTAGTTTTGATGTACCGATTATCCGTTCATCAAAACTGGCTGAAAGCATCACCTTAACGGCCAAATACCAAGGCTGTGCCGATCGTGGGGTTTGTTACCCGCCAATGGAAAGTAAAATTGAATTACTACTACCTAAAATGGCTGAACTAACAATCAAACCTTCATCCAAGCCCGCAATAAAACTATCAGAACAAGATCAAATCTTCCAATCGTTACAAAGCGATTCCTTTGCATTAACGCTATTGAGCTTTTTTGGCTTTGGATTATTACTCGCTTTTACACCGTGTATTTTCCCCATGATTCCCATTCTATCGGGCATTATTGTGGGTCAAGGCGACTCAGTCACTCCCCGTAAAGCTTTTTTACTTTCACTTAGCTATGTCCTTGCCTCTGCTTTAACTTATACTGGCTTTGGTATTTTAGCCGCCTTATTCGGCAGCAATCTACAGACCGTCTTTCAAGAACCCTGGATTATTGCTGTTTTTAGTGGCATTTTTATCCTGCTATCTTTATCCATGTTTGGATTTTATAACCTGGAACTCCCTAAAGCCTTTCAATCAAAAGTACATCATTCCAGCGACAGCCACCGAGATGGCTCTTACCTTGGGGCGGGCATTATGGGGGCGCTCTCTTCCCTGATTGTCGGGCCTTGTGTCGCTGCACCACTTGCAGGCGCGCTCATTTATATTGGACAGACTGGGGATGTTATTTTAGGCGGTTCCGCTCTCTTTGTCATGGGCTTTGCCATGGGCTCACCTTTATTATTATTAGGCGCATCAGCAGGTTCTTTACTCCCCAAAGCAGGTCACTGGCTAAATTCAACCAAAGTGATTTTTGGGGTACTTATGCTTGCAGTCTCCGTATGGATGCTAGATAGAATATTACCAGCCTCTGTCACCATGCTACTGACTTCGGGCTTATTTATTATTCCCGCCATTTATTTACGTGCAACAGAACCGTTACCTGAAATTGATTCAGGGTGGCACAAATTATGGAAAGGCTTAGGTGTCATGATGCTAATTTATGGCACCCTGCTACTGATTGGCTTAAGTATGGGGAATAGCAATCCTTTACAACCTTTACAAGGCTTCGCTAGCGGCAAGTCTATCGAACAGGAACACGGTTTGAAATTTAAAAAGATCACTTCGCTGAGTGATTTAGATCAAGTCCTTGAACAGGCTCAGATTAATAATCAATGGGTGATGCTCGACTTTTATGCGGACTGGTGTATTTCCTGTAAAGAAATGGAAGCTTACACCTTTACTGATACAAAAGTTAAAAACAGACTTTCCAATTTTATTTTAATTCAAGCCGATGTCACAGAGAACAATGATAATGATCAGGCCTTATTAAAACACTTTAATTTAATTGGACCTCCCGCCATATTATTCTTTGCACCAGATAAAAAAGAAAGAAAAAACGCCAGAGTCATTGGTTACCAAAAGACTGATGTTTTTTTAGCCAATATCAATCAACTTTAATCCTATGCAACAAAACACACTCATCATTGTACTTGCCAGTATTATTGCTTTATCAGGTGGGCTATTTGTTCGCTCCTTATCAGATAAAAACTCGCAAGAGACATCAATACCTGCACTTGAATTAAATCTACCTGATGTTGAGGGCAATCCACGTAGCCTTTCAGAATGGCAGGGCAAAATTCGTATTATAAATTTTTGGGCGACTTGGTGTCCGCCTTGTCTGAAAGAAATCCCTGAATTTATTAAACTACAAAATGAGTTTAGGGATAAAAACCTACAATTCATCGGCATTGCTATTGAAGATAAACAAACCGTTGAGCAATACCTAAAAAATAACCCCGTCAATTATCCTATGCTCATTGGGGGAGATCAGGCCATTGCCTTATCTCAACAACTAGGGAATATTGTTAATGCAGTGCCCTTTAGCCTTATTGTTAATCAACAAGGGCAAATCATTCACCGCCAACCAGGTGAACTGAGCAGAGAAAAAATTATCGAATTTATCACCCCTTTATTATAAAGCTGACGAAAAACACCCCTGAAAACACGTTATTTTGTCGCTATCTGATGATAAATAACATATATCTGGACAAAACCTTACAAATTAGGCAAAATTACCCGATTAAATACTTTTGACACGATAAGCTAATGGCAATGATTACCGTTCTTAATGGCCCGAACCTAAATTTACTTGGCGTTCGAGAACCAGGGCACTATGGTAATAAAACCTTAAAAGACATAGAAAACTCAGTGAGATCGCAGGCTTCAAGCTTAGGGCATACAGTTAATTTTCAACAGTCAAATGCTGAACATGAGATTGTTGAAATGATTCATCAGGCTTTCCAACAAAAAGTTGACTTTATTATTATCAATCCCGCGGCTTTTACTCATACCAGTGTGGCTATTCGTGATGCATTACTTGCGACCAAAATACCTTTTATTGAAGTACATTTATCAAACGTTCATGCGCGAGAAGCTTTTAGAGCACACTCCTACTTTTCAGATATAGCCGTTGGCGTTATTTGTGGATTAGGGGCACATGGATATGAACTGGCATTACAGGCCGCTCACCAGATATTAGAAAGAGAGAAATAACGATGGATATTAGAAAAATAAAAAAATTAATCGAGATTATCGAAGAATCAGATATCGCTGAAATCGAAATCAGTGAAGGCGAAGAGTCAGTACGCATTAGTCGTTATTCTTCTAGCGCGCCAGCACCCGTTGCCATTGCTGCACCCGTCGCTGCAGCCGCACCAGTAACATCAGCGCCAGCTGCAGACACACCGCCAGCATTACCTAGCGGCCACGTAGTTAAATCTCCAATGGTAGGCACTTTTTACAGTGCAGCCTCTCCAACTGCAGGCTCTTCTTTTGTAAAAGTCGGCCAGTCGGTAAGTGAAGGGGAAACGCTTTGTATCATTGAAGCAATGAAAATTCTTAATCAAATCGAAGCAGATAAAAGCGGCGTGATTAAACAAATCATGGTGGAAAATGCACAGCCTGTTGAATATGACCAACCTCTATTCATCATTGAGTAATCCAGCCTAGGTAAACACATGTTCGATAAAATTGTAATTGCCAACCGTGGAGAAATTGCCTTACGCATTCTTCGCGCTTGTAAAGAATTAGGTGTAAAAACTGTTGCGGTACACTCTGATGCAGATCGTGATTTAAAACACGTACGCCTTGCTGATGAAGCCGTTTGTATTGGCCCTGCCTCTTCACTGGATAGCTATTTAAATATCCCAGCCATCATTAGTGCCGCTGAAGTCACTGATGCTGAAGCCATTCATCCTGGCTATGGTTTCTTATCAGAAAACGCTGATTTCTCAGAGAAAGTAAGTCTTAGTGGCTTTGCTTTCATTGGCCCTAAAGCAGAAACCATCCGCATGATGGGGGATAAAATATCAGCTAAAAAAGCCATGTTAGCCGCTGGAATCCCTTGTGTTCCAGGCAATGGTGAAGCTTTAACTGATGATAATCAGGCTAATCTAAAAATGGCTCAAGACATTGGTTATCCTATTATTGTTAAGGCATCAGGTGGCGGTGGTGGTCGTGGTATGCGAGTTGTACATACTGAAGCGGCTCTTATCAACGCGATTGCACTCACAAAAGCAGAAGCCGCTGCCGCATTCAATAACGACGTCCTATACATGGAGAAGTTCTTAGAAGATCCTCGCCATATTGAATTTCAAGTATTAGCTGATAGTCATGGTAATGCAATTCACTTAGGTGAAAGAGATTGTTCCATGCAACGCCGCCATCAAAAAGTGGTTGAGGAAGCGCCTGCCCCAGGTCTTACCGACGAGCAACGCCAACAAATGGGCAACCTTTGTGCCAATGCGTGTAAAGATATTGGCTATTTAGGTGCGGGGACTTTTGAATTTTTATATGAAAGAGGGGAATTCTTTTTCATTGAAATGAATACTCGAGTACAAGTTGAACACCCAGTCACAGAAATGATTACTGGGTTTGATATTGTAAAAGAACAACTGCGTATTGCTGCTGGCGAACCTCTTTCCAAGACTCAAGATGAAATTACATTCACAGGCCATGCGATAGAATGTCGTTTAAATGCAGAGGATGCAAAAACATTTATCCCTTGCCCTGGCACTATCGAACAATTTCATATGCCAGGTGGCCCGGGTATTCGTTGTGAAACTCATATTTACAATGGTTATAAAGTTCCGCCCTATTATGATTCAATGATAGGCAAACTGATTGCCCACGGCGAAACTAGAGAAAGCTCTATTGCCCGCATGCAAACAGCTTTACAAGAAATGGTGATTGACGGCATTAGAACCAACATCCCATTACAAGTAGACATTATGGCTGACAGCGCTTTTCAGGCTGGCGAACAAAATATCCATTATTTGGAAAAAAAGCTAGGAATTTCCTGAGAACAGGCTAAAGGCTAAAGGCACAAGAAAGAGCTCGCTCTTCGCCTTTAGTCTTTACCTACTCTTTAGCCTTTTACCTTTAGCCTTTCACCTGCTCTTATATCTATGTCCTGGCATCAAATTTCTGTTATTACTGATAAACCAACCGCTACCGAAGTTTCTGACTTTTTCAGTGAACTAGGCGCTGTCTCTGTTACTTATATGGATGCAGAAGACCAACCCGTTTACGAGCCTGCTCCAGGCGAAACAAAAATTTGGGCGCAAACTAAAGTAATCGCCCTTTTTGAGTTAGATAGCGAACCTGAATTAATCAAAACGGTTCTCTTTGCTCATTTCAATGACAAGCCTCTTGAAAACTGGTTTCATGAAATACTTGAAGATCAGACCTGGGAACGAAGCTGGATGGAACATTATCATCCGATGAAGTTTGCTGATTCATTTTGGGTTTGCCCTACCGGCCAGGAAATTTCAGAAGAAAACACCACCTGCATGACCTTAGATCCCGGCCTTGCATTTGGTACAGGCACACATGCGACAACCGCTCTTTGTTTAGAATGGCTAGCCAGTCACGACCTAAACGACAAAGTAGTGATTGACTATGGCTGTGGCTCGGGTATCCTTGCTGTAGCCGCCTTACTTTTAGGTGCCAAAGAGGCTCATGCAATAGATATTGACCCTCAAGCAATAACAGCAACATTAGCTAATGCGGAAAAAAACCAGGTACTCAACAAAATCAAATGTTATTTACCTGAGCAATTTGAAGCCTTTCAGGCTGATATCGTGATTGCTAATATCTTGGCCCAACCACTTTGTGAATTATCAGAATCTATTTCAGCACTGATAAAACCTTCAGGCCAGCTAGTTTTATCTGGCATTTTAAAAGAACAGGCAGACTCCGTCACAACTGCCTACCAACAACACAACATTCAAGTTAAATCACCAACGATACAAGAAGACTGGTGCCGACTGGATGGTATCAAGCAATAGCTTCCAATGTATACGCAATGTCCTGAATGCAAGCAAGCACACACCATTACCGTAGAGGAGCTACGAAAGTCCCACGGCATGATAAAATGCGAAACCTGCACGGCTATGTATGATGCTTTGGATCTATTAAATGAAGGCGTAATACCCGCAAGCATTCAAACACCTACTTTCTCCTCACCTATCGAGGCTCATCCGTCTGAGCTTGCTAATACCGCATCAAAATATTGGGGACTAGGCAGCAGCTTTTTAGTCACTCTCTTTATCTTTCAAATATATTTTTTCGAAGCATATAACCTAAGCCAAAATAATAGACTTAGACCTTGGCTAAAAAAGCTCTGCACAACCGCATCAAACTGCCAACTCCCTAATTATAAGAATATTGATGAAATCAGTATTTTAAACGGTTCTTTTGAACCAGAGAATAATCACTACACCTTCAAAGCCGCTGTTATTAACCAGGCTGTTTTCTCTCAAAAACAACCCTCAATTAAACTAACCTTAACCGACTTTACTGGCTACTCTTTTGCAAGCAGAATCTTTTACCCCTCTGACTATTCAAATCGGCCCGAAAAATTACTTGAACCCAATATTGCAAATGAAATATCACTTTCAATAGCCCCTCCCTCAAGCAAAGTGGGCGGCTATCGGTTCGAATTAATTTAACCTCTTCACCGTTGTGAACCCCTAACCAAACAAAACTCTTAGTATCAATGGCACATCCAGAACTGTATTTAAAAAAAAATGAAGATAAACGCTTACGCAAAGGACACCTTTGGGTATTTAGTAATGAAGTCGATACTAAAAAAACACCGCTAGACAGCTTTGAAGCTGGGGATATGGTAGTCGTTAAAGACAGCACAGGAAAATCATTAGGTAGCGCCTATATCAACCCAAACACTTTGGTCTGCGCTCGCCTCATTGCCAGAAAGCCATCGCAGAAAATGGGGACTCACTTTTTCACTGATAGAATCAGTACCGCACTCACCTTTCGTGATCGTTTATTTCCTGGAAAACCTTTTTACCGTTTAATTTTTGGGGAAAGTGATGGATTACCAGGCTTAGTCATTGACCGCTTCGGTTCAGTTTTATCCGTGCAAATTACCACAGCAGGCATAGAAAAACAGAAAGAATTTCTAATAACGTCTTTAGTTGAATTACTTTCTCCTGAAGCCATTATCTTAAAAAATGATAATAGCCAACGCCAATTAGAGAATTTATCTCAAGAGTCAGAAGTTGTTTATGGCACCCTGCCTGAGAAGCTCATCATTGAAGAAAATGGTGCACAGTTTCTATTAAGCGCTGTTGAAGGCCAAAAAACTGGCTGGTTCTATGATCACCGTGATAGTCGAGCAAAACTTGCAAAACTTGCAAAAGGTCAACGCGTATTAGATCTATTTTCTTATTCTGCAGCCTGGGGAATCCCAGCAGCGATGGCTGGCGCCTCAGAAGTTACCTGTGTTGATAGCTCTGAATCAGCATTAACACTGGCTAAAAGCAGTGCTGAGCTTAATAATGTACAGGATAAGATGAATTTTGTACGTAGCGATGTATTTGAGTTTCTTAAACAAGCTCGTGAAAACAAAGAACATTATGATGTTATCGTACTAGACCCCCCCGCGCTGGTTAAACGCAAAAAAGATTTTAAAGCAGGCTACGAAGCTTATCGCCGATTAAACCACTTAGCTCTGCAAGTATTAAGTAAAAACGGGATTTTAGTCTCCGCGTCTTGCTCTCACCATTTAAGCAAAGCTAACTTACATGAAATCTTACGCTCCTCTGCACGCCATATAGATCGCCATCTTGTATTTTTTGCTACCGGCAGCCAAGGCCCTGATCATCCTATCCACCCATCAATACCAGAGACAGAATATTTAAAAACTTATTTCTGTTCAGTCTCTAGCAGTTTATAATCTGTAGATGAATAAAATCAAAGATCCCTGCCCTCTTTGTGGTCAACCTGTTGAAATATCAGGATTTACCCTACAAACGAAGGAAGGAAAAAAAAGCTTCTGCTGTGCTGGTTGCGTAAGTATTTACCAGCTACTCAACGAAGATCAATTATTAAACACAACAAATGAGGGGAAAAATGAAAGCCTGTGAACAATGCGCCGCCGATAGAGTACAGATCGGTGAAAATCATACCAAAATGTCAGTCATATCGAGAACAATAGGATTAATCTTTATCTATTTACCTATTCTGACATTTCCATTTATCGTATTAAGCGCATACTGGACTTACTACAGCCTGATTTTATGTGGTGCACAAAATGTAAAAAAATGGAGTGATTATTTACCTGAAAAATCATCACATCGCTACACCATGAAAAACCAAATCACTATGGATGGTTCTTTCAAATACAGCTTAGCTCAGTCTAAACTTTACTGGATTCTTAACTGTACTGTTTACTGTCCTTATAGCGTTGCTCTTTTTGAGTGGCATTCTTACTTAGTTAAAGTGGTTGAAAACTGGTGGTGTCCATTTGCTCATGGCAAAAAAGAAACCTATAAAAATGGTTCCATTGATAAGTCTTTTTGGCATATCTACCCTGAAGATGCAAAAAAATTAGATGACGAAGATATATCAAACCCTATCTTCACTGATGAGCACGATAAAGATTTAGAGAAATAATAAGAGCAGGCTAAAGGTGCAAGGCTAAAGGCTAAAAGAGCTAGATCAAGAGCAATCTCGGAACGCTCTTTCTTTCGCCTTTCGCCTTTCGCCTTTCGCCTTTCGCCTTTCGCCTTTCGCCTTTCGCCTTTCGCCTTTCGCCTTTCGCCTTT
>Ga0209395_1001028_pt1 | contig 40041 bp, 35 predicted proteins | sample GOMGulsemesocosm_3_FD_184635 | JGI IMG/M metagenome (GOLD analysis project Ga0209395, IMG submission 184635) | Methane-oxidizing microbial communities from mesocosms in the Gulf of Mexico - GOM9D Gulf of Mexico (SPAdes) (version 2) | ecosystem: Environmental > Aquatic > Marine > Cold seeps...
CTTTGGAATACCGCGTACATAGCTACTCCGTACTGCGCCATCATATGTATGACGCTAATTTTAAAAATATAGGGCGCGAATTCTACGCGAAGAACATAATAAGGGCAAGTCTAAATACGATCATTTACCAAGTTAATTCACCTTTTATGCTTTTTAATTGATTTTTAATTAAGAATTACAACAAAGCGACTAGAAAACTAGTTTTGCATAAAATTTAGTGTAAACTTTGCTTTCTCAACTAATTGAATTATTTTGATTAAAAAACAATCAAATAGCTAAAGAAAAGTGGCATGAGCAATAAAGTAGATATCAAAGCAATACAGACATTAGCACAAAGCGATATGACGGCAGTAAATGATCTTATTTATGATCAATTGCAATCAGATGTCGCATTAATTAACCAACTCGGTATATATATTGTCAACGGTGGGGGTAAGCGTATGCGCCCTATGTTAACCGTTCTCGCGGCTAGATCATTAGCTTATCAAGGTACAAAGCATTTAGAAATTGCGGCGATTATTGAGTTTATTCATACTGCAACACTACTGCATGATGATGTTGTCGATGAATCAAATATGCGCCGTGGTAGAGAAACCGCCAACGCTTTATTTGGTAATAGCGCCAGCGTATTAGTAGGTGACTTTCTTTATACTCGCTCATTTCAAATGATGACTAAATTAGGCGACATGCGCATTATGGATATTTTATCTGATGCTACCAATATAGTCGCCGAAGGTGAAGTTTTACAGTTAATGAACTGCAATGATGCAAGCACCACCGAAGAAAGTTATATGCAGGTCATTTATTGTAAAACAGCCAAATTATTTGAAGCAGCAACACGCCTTGCCGCAGTTATCTGTGACCAAGATGAAAAAATAGAACAAGCTATGGCTGACTATGGTAAATATCTAGGTACGGCATTTCAGTTAGTCGATGACATTATGGATTACACCGCTGATGCTAAAGAGATGGGCAAAAACGTTGGTGATGATCTCGCTGAAGGTAAACCTACCCTGCCGCTACTTTATGCGATGAAACACGGTAACAGTGCGCAACAATCACTTATTAAAGAAGCGATTGAACTAGGTAATGGCATGGATAACCTTGAGTTAATCCTAGCAGCGATGGAAGAAACAGGTTCTTTACGTTACACACAGCAACAAGCTGAAATTGAAGCTGACAAAGCGATTAAAGCACTTGATATCATTGCTGATAGTGAGCAAAAGCAAGCACTTATTGCCTTAGCGCATATAGCAGCAAACAGAAACTATTAATCCTAGCCGTAATTCATTCGATGGATATAAATGGCTAATTATTATAAATAGGTTTGTGATATTCACTAAAATTATTAATAAAAAAGCCCTGTTATCAATGATAACAGGGCTTTTAAAATATAGATTTAAGGCTGCTTAGCTAGCCATAAAATCTACACCTTCTTTAATATCTTTTTTCAAAGTAGCAAGCATATCTTCTTTAGCTTGCTCTTCAAAAGCACTTAACTTACCGTAAGGTAATATTTCGCTAACACCGTTTACGCCAAGACGTACAGGTTGTGCAAAAAATAGTGCATCTTCACCTTTACCTTCTACGTAAGCGTAATCAACAACGTCTTCACCTTGTAAGCCTTTAACTAAAGACATACAAAAGCGTGCTGCTGCAGCGCCCATAGAAAGAGTCGCAGAACCGCCACCAGCTTTAGCTTCAACTACTTCAGTACCTGCATTTTGGATACGAGGAGTAAGCGTTGCAACTTCATCATCAGAGAAAGTAACACCTTCAACTTGAGATAATAATGGTAAAATAGTTGTGCCTGAGTGACCACCAATTACTGGTACTTTCACAGTAGCAACATCTAAGCCTTTAAGCTCAGCAACAAAAGCTTCAGAGCGAATAACATCTAGTGTAGTAACACCAAATACACGAGCCGCATCATAAGTACCTGCTTTTTTGAATACTTCAGCAACAATTGGAACTGTGCCGTTAACAGGGTTAGTAATAACACCTACTAACGCTTTAGGACAGCTAGCAACGATGCCTTCAGCTAATACTTTAATAATACCAGCGTTAACGTTGAATAAATCAGCACGGTCCATACCTGGCTTACGTGGCATACCAGCTGGGATCAATACAATATCAGCACCAGTTAACGCACCGCTAAGATCGTCACGACCAAAACCTGCAACTTTAACATCAGTTGGGATGTGTGATAAATCTACCGCTACACCTGGAACAACAGGTGCAACATCATATAAAGACAACTCAGAACCTGCCGGTAATTGAGTTTTTAATAATAATGATAATGCTTGACCAATACCGCCTGCGGCGCCTAAAACAGCTACTTTCATGTGATTTCTCCGAAACTATGTGGGGTTTATTTGTTGTAAGATTAATTCTTAAAATATTATTCGAGTAAATACGTTAATTTTTTGCTGTGCAAAAGATATAGTATAAGTAAGCAAAAAACAATTATTATACTCTTTTACTCAGTTATTAACTTTCAGTTTTATGGTGCGATAACGTATACTAGCGTTATTTATACTGATTACAAACGCCACTTTAGTCTACGAAAGGATTGATTACGCATTATGAGCGGTTCACAAAAACAAGAAGCACTAGTACAAGCATTTAAAGATTTATTAAAACAAGAACAGTTTGGCTCTCAAGGTGAAATTGTTGATGCATTAAAAGCCAATGGCTTTGACAATATCAGTCAGTCTAAAATATCTCGTATGCTCAGTAAATTTGGTGCAGTAAGAACCCGAAACGCTCGTCAAGAAATGGTCTATTGTTTACCTGCTGAATTAGGTGTTCCTACCGCGCAAAGTCCACTCAAGCAGTTAGTTTTAGAAATAGAGCACAATGAGGTAATGATCATTATCCAAACCAGTCCTGGCGCCGCGCAATTAATCGCAAGGTTACTCGATAGTTTAAGTAAAAGTGATGGTGTATTGGGAACTATTGCTGGTGATGATACCATTTTTATCGCACCAACTGATGTTAGCCAAATTGATGAAACAATAAAAAAATTAGAACAACTTTTTTCTAAAAACTTAAGCTAGAACTTAAGTTTTTATCTTAATTAAGACTTGTTTTATGCTGTTAAGTAAAACCTTTCCTGTCACAGGTTTTGACATATGTAAATTCATACCCGAAGATAAACTTTGTTGTTTATCTTCTTCTCGAGCATGAGCTGTCATGGCAATGATTGGTAAGTCCTGATATTTATCTTGTGCTCTAATATGTTTAGCTGCAGTCAAACCATCCATTATCGGCATCTGAATATCCATCAGTATTACATCAAAATGTTGTTCAGCTAGCGTATCTAACGCTCGCTGGCCATTATCTGCAATAATAACCTTGGCACTCATATTCAATAATAACTCTTTCGCAACCAATTGATTCACTAAGTTATCCTCAACTAATAAGATAGATATTCCTTGTAAACTACCCCCTCCATTTATAACTAAGCTTTCTTGCCTATTATCAATTTCGGTATCGTGCCTTATTTGACCATGCTTTTCTGGGTAATTACCAAGCTTTACATTTAAATTATTACCCTGCTGCTTAGCGTGTTCAACATCATGAAGTAATGCTTTGGAAATTTGGTCAAGAGCATAACGAAACAAAGGCATATCAACTAAGAGATAAGATGTGGAGAGTTTATCTAAATAGTTACACGTGTCATTATTCAATTGCCTTAATGCTGGCTGACATAAACAGAGTAACCGAAACTTAGCTAGTGGAACGGTTAATTCCGGATGATTTTGTTGCTGAATAAAATCAGCCTCACCGATGAGTAAGACACTATCCACTGCTATATCTAACTGACATAATTCCTCAACACTACCAACGATATGTAACACCCAATTCATTTTGGCAATACTTTCAATAAAGCTGGTAGATAACTGTTGGCTTGTCGTATAAATACTAATATCTGAGAGTAAAGGTTGATTTAGTTCTGCTGGTAAATTTGATATCAACTCTGGTGTATCAAGTTGTACTCTTTGAAATGGCAAAACAAAGCTAAGTTCACTGCCATGCCCTAATTCGCTGACCAGACTAATTTTCCCACCAAGTAGTTTAATAATTTGCTGGCAAATCGATAAACCTAAGCCTGAACCGCCATATTTTCGTGTCATTGATTCATCAGCCTGACTAAATGCATTAAATAAGTGACTTTGATTATGGCTAGCAATACCAATACCGGTGTCACTCACCCGAAAGCGTAATTGGGCCACAGTATCCGCCACAGAAAGTGCTTCAATAGTTAATGTTATCTGCCCTTTGTCAGTAAATTTAATGGCATTATTAAATAAGTTTGCCAGCACTTGTACTAAACGCATTTCATCACTGATTACATTACTAGGTACATCTGCACTCATATCAACAATTATCTCAACTCGTTGAATATCAAGATTAGTTACATTGAGTTTTAATGCTTTATCAATAATGACAGGCAGATTCACGGCATCTTGACTGACAATCATTTTTCCCGCTTCAATTTTTGATAGGTCCAGGAGCTCATCAACTAGATGAAGCAAGGTTGAAGAAGCGCTTTGCGCATTCAATAAGTAATGCTGTTGACGTGGATCTAGCGAAGTATGCATTAATAAATCCATCATACCCTGCATAGCATTAATAGGTGTTCTCACTTCATGACTCATGTTTGCAAGAAACTGTATCTTGACTCTGTTAGCATACTCGGCTTGGTCTTTAGCTTTTTCAAGTGCTGATTGTGTTTCTTGCTGTAAGGTAACGTCATGAAATATACTGATAGAGCCAAGAATATTACCTTTTGCATCAGTAAACTGATTACAATACCCTTGATAGATGAATTCCCCGGCATTAATTAGCGCTTGCTGCGGATAAAGGTTATTACTAGCAGCATTTAAATTATTTATTTCTTTTGCTAATGGGGCTGGCATAAAACTAGCTGACTTCACTCCTAACATTTGTTCAACAGAATGGTTAGCTAAGCGCTCGAACGCCTCGTTGCAGCCCATTAGTAACCCCTCAGGATCATTGAAAACTATCAATTCTGGGATAGCATTCATCACCGAGCGTAATAGAGCATAATCACGCTGATGTTTAGCACTGCTCTCTTGTAAAGCTTTCGTTTTTTCTATAACACGACTATCTAAAACATCATTTTGCTCAGTAAGTTGCAATAATAAACTGCTATTTTGAGCAAAAATATCTTCCACCACTTGGAACCAATGTAACCAATCTGCTGCTGGTGTAATTTTGCCAGGGTCGCCGATGGCACAGTATTCAATATGACTGATAAATTCAGTAGTTGGCTTTATAAACGTTCGCTTAGTCATGGTATTTATTAGCATTAAAAATGCCAACAAACCGATAAAAAGCATTGCAAAAACAAAAATAAAATCACTATATTGTGGGGCTGCAAAGTTTTCAAATTTTTGATATTTAAGTAAGGTCCAGCCATTTACCATCAGTACTTGCTTTTCAATGAACCATTCACCTAAACGTTCTGTATTATCCATTTTTGCTAATTTTTCAGCGGTAATAGACTGTAGTGACTTAGGTAATAAATCTTGCCAAGAAGCGCGGTAACTCAACGATTCTTTACCTAAACGTTTAGACAGTAAAATATCATTATTTTTATTATATAAAATAAGCCCTTGATCATTAGACTTTAATTCAGACAAACTAGCATGTAAACGCGATAAATTGATGTCTATCACTACCGAGCCTAATATTTTGTCATGATGAAAAACACTAGTTCCTAATGAAGAGTTCATGCCGCCTCCTGCAGCATCTAGGTATGGCGGAGACCATAGTACTCGATTGTTTTTTGCTGTTAATAAATGCATTGCTTTTTTATGAGGGTTATCTAGGGTTTCCTCACTAAACTGCCATATTTCACGGTCAACCCAAGGGTATATATTTACAAAATTGTCCAAAGAAATGTAATAAAACCATGTTGCTTCTTCGATAATGTTTTGTGCGGCAACAAATGCTGGAGTCAACGCATTAGCCATAGATATTTCTTGCTTTTTAAGCTCCCCAAATTCGCCAATTTGCCCGACGCCAGTTATGTTACTGCTTAAACGTTTACCTTGTTTAATGACATCATGTATGGGCTTATTCAAATAAAACCTATCCCCTTGCTGTGATAAAGAGGGCATTGGAATATTTATTTCATTAGGGTGTTTGAGAATATATTCAGCAAACTCTTGTATACCTACAACAGCCTGAACACTTTGCTCTAACATAATGTTTAGCTGTTTCGCTTCTTGTTTGAGTGCATCTAAACTCTGCTGTTTATGCTGTGCAATTTGATTGAAGTAACGTAAGGATGCAACTGACAGGGCAATAAGAATAATGACAATAAAGGCAACAACAACTGTGGTATTGTAGCGTTTAAAAACTGTACTAATGCCCGCTTGGTAATACACTAAAGTGCCTTATTTTTTATTAAATTATTCGATAACTTAATAAGTTAATGCAGTCAGGGGCTTTAAACAAGGAAAAGTAACTGATTTGACTAGGGGATGTTGATCTTTCAGGGTTAAAATTTATTCAATTTAAAACGGATTTAATCGCGACGCGAGCTTTGTATCATAGTCACTCCATTAAAAAATCGAGCAACAATGAGTAAATTGGTTTTAAATGAACCCTAAATGGCAGCACTTGTTTGAAATTTAGTCTACGTTATCGTCTGTTCGTGTAGCCAGCTACACATTACAGACTCTGTCTTGTCTAAATACCAAACAAGTGGCTGTAAAAGTCATCTCGAAAGTTCAACAGACCCTAAGCTACTTTCCCAAGGGGTTTAAAAGTTATAAGTTCTCCTCTGCAAATGCAGCGAGTCGACTACGTACTACGCCATTTAAGTTGACGGTAGCAGACCCAGGAAAGTCTTTAAAACGCTCAACAATATAAGTCAATCCAGAGGTAACTGCGGTTAAGTAATTACTGTCAATTTGTGCCAAATTCCCTGAACATACGAGTTTAGTACCTTCACCACAACGTGTGATAATAGTTTTTAATTGAGCAGCCGTTAAGTTTTGACATTCATCAAGCAGTACGAGGGCGTTTTGAATACTACGTCCGCGCATAAAATTCACAGACTTAAACTGGACGTTCGCTTTATCCATAATATAACTTAAGCTGCCGTGCATACTTTCATCTTGTTGATGTAATACTTCCAGAGAGTCAGTTATTGCGGCTAACCAAGGTGCCATTTTTTCTTCTTCTGTGCCGGGCAAGAAGCCAATAGATTCAGCAATTTCAGGGGTACTTCGTGTAACAATTATTTTGTCATAAAGGCCTCGTTCTATGACTTGTTCTAAAGCAGTTGCTACTGCAAGTAATGTTTTGCCACAACCCGCAGGTCCCGTAAGGATGACCAAATCAATGGTCGGATCAAGTAGAGCGTCCATCGCCATGCCTTGATAAACATTTTTAGGATGAATACCCCAAGCACTCTTTGCCAATAACCGCTCTCGACCAAGGTCTAATATGGAAATATTGTCATCATCCCACCCCGTCACTTTACCAGCAAAGCTGTCCCCTTCATCTAATAAATACTCGTTAATATAAATTTGAGGGAGTGTATCTCGAGCAACATAATGTGTGGTATTCCGTCCTTCGGTCTCGCTATCAACTGACTGAATATTTTGCCAAAAATCACCTTCAAATTGATGATAACCTTTGGTTAAAAATTGGACGTCATCAATAAGTTGGTCTGTCCTATAATCTTCAACATACGCTAACCCTGCGCCTTTGGCTTTCAAACGCATATTTATATCTTTAGTTACTAACACTATTTTTTTGTGCGGGTTTTTCTTTTGAATATGTAAAGCCGCGTTGATAATTCGATTATCATTTTCATTAAAAGATAAAGTGTTAGCTGTTTTCTCTAAAGCATAATCATTAATAATAGCCAAACAACCACTGGGGTGTTGGTCATCATTCTGCGGTAACTTAACGCCAGCAAGTACTTGTTCTGGACTGGCATCTCGCAGTGTATCTTCAAGCGCTCTTATCGCTACCCTAGCATCACGACTGACATCTTTTCGCCTATCCTTAATTGAATCGAGTTCTTCCAGCACCGTCATAGGAACAACGACATCATGTTCTTTGAAGGATAAAAAGGCAAAAGGTTCGTGTAAAAGGATATTGGTATCTAGAATGTAGATAATAGGTTGATTTTTGGTCTCTTCGACTTGAGTCGATAGGGCTAAATTTTCACTTAACATATTCTCATTGTTCATATTCTCTTTAGTCATGGCGATCTCCGTGATTCACTGACAAAACAAATATAAAAGAGCAATAGCGCACTTAAAGTATAGCTCATACCAAGCCTGTTAAGTTATTTCCTACTCAGCGAGAGTTAAAAGGCTTAGAGGCAAGGCATTGATTGCAGATAATGGTATTATCCTTATCAAAATCAATAACGCTGAATATAAGCCTTTAAAACTCGCCCTTAGGGAGCTCATTAGCAAACTGATTACTTCACAAAGTTAATGAAAAATAGAGTAACTATATTTAACCAACTTTATTTGTAATAAGCGCGCTAATGTAGCTCTGAGTTAGGAATAAATTTAATAGAATTGGTATTATCCACAGTAATATCTTAATTATTACGAAGCAAGCATAATTTTTAATGATTCCGTCTATGATTAAGAGTAATATAGCGCCTTTTTTTTACCCCTAGTTTTTAATGCTTAGTATTCCCTTACATTTTATTAAGCAATCGTTGGAGAAGTAAGTTTATGCCATTTCAGGTAGGTCAGCGTTGGATCAGTGACAGTGAATCAGATCAAGGCTTAGGTACAGTAACAGGGGTTGAAAACCGCTTTGTTAATATTGTATTCACCGCAACAGGTGAATCACGTAAATATGCTAAAGATAATGCACCGCTAACACGTGTTATTTTTAATGAAGGTGACTTTGTTCCTAGCCATGAAGGTTGGTCGTTAAAAGTCACTTCTCATAGTGAAGCTCATGGCATAATCAGCTATGAAGGCATACGCCAAGATACCAACGAGCAAGTCATCTTAAAAGAAGTGATGATAGATCACTTTATTAAATTCAATAAACCACACGACCGCTTACTCAATAGCCAAGTTGATCGTTTAGATTGGTTTCGTTTACGTAAAGATTGCTTACAACATCAATACCAACAGCAACAATCTGATTTAACCGGTTTGACTGGTGGTCGAGTGAGCTTAATACCGCACCAACTTTACATTGCCGATGAAGTAGGTAATCGATTTGCTCCTCGGGTTTTACTTGCCGATGAAGTTGGCTTAGGTAAGACTATTGAAGCAGGTTTGATCATTCATCAACAATTGGTCACAGGCCGTGCTAAAAGAATTCTAATCATAGTACCTGAATCATTGATGCATCAATGGCTTGTTGAAATGCTACGCCGTTTTAATCTTAACTTCAGCATTTTTGACAACGAGCGTTGTGTCGAAACTAGCCAAGATAACTATGTTGATGGCAAAAAGGCTAACCCTTTTAGTTCAGAGCAATTGGTACTAGTTAACCTAGGTTTTATCACTAATAATCCAGAATGGTATGATGCTCTGCTAAGTGAAGATTGGGATTTAATGGTTGTCGATGAGGCACATCATTTAAACTGGCAACAAGATAAGCCGAGTATTGAGTACCAGTGCATTGAACAACTTGCACAAGTTGTGCCTGGTGTTTTATTACTAACAGCTACCCCAGACCAATTAGGCCATGAAAGTCACTTTGCCCGTTTACGCCTACTTGATGCTGACCGTTTTTATGACTATCAAAAGTTCACCGAAGAAGAATCTCATTATAGCGAAGTTGCTGATGCCGCCAATGCGTTAGTCGAAGGTAGTAAGCTTTCTAGTGAACAAGAAGAGACTCTCACCAGCTTATTAAAAGAAACTGATATCAGCACCCAGCTTACTGAGTTAAACCAAACAGACGCTGACTTATCAGCAACCGTGCGCAAAGGTTTATTAAAGCAGTTACTCGATAGACATGGTACTGGGCGAATATTATTTAGAAACTCTAGAAATACGATAAAGGGCTTCCCTGCTCGCCAAGTAGTACCTACTGTGCTTGATATGCCAGAGCAATATCAAGAAAACATTAATGAGTTTATGCTCAGTGACAGTCCACAAGTTTTAGCTAAGTCAAAGCAGGCTAAATATATTTTCACCCCAGAAATGCTGCACGGCTTAGATCAACAGAGTGAAGTTTGGACTGACTTTGATCCTAGAGTTGACTATTTAATTGAACTTTTACAATCTCTTAAAAAAGAAAAAGTCTTAGTTATTTGTGCTCATGCTCAAACAGCCATTGATTTAGAAGCAGCACTTCGTATTAAAGAAGGTATTCGCAGCGCTGTTTTCCATGAAGGTCTATCGATATTTGAACGCGATAAAGCTGCCGCTTATTTTGCCCAAGATGAAGATAGTGCCCAACTATTGTTGTGTTCTGAAATTGGTAGTGAAGGACGTAATTTTCAGTTCGCTCACCACCTGGTACTTTTTGATTTACCAAGTAACCCCGATTTATTAGAGCAACGTATTGGCCGTTTAGACCGTATTGGTCAAACAGAAATAATCCGTATTCATGTGCCTTATTTTGAAAACTCTGCCCAGCAGCTATTATTTGATTGGTATCAACAAGGTATGCAAGCATTTGAGCATACATGTATTACTGGCCGCGTGATTTTTGAAGCCTTTGGTGAGCAATTACTTTCATTAGCGTTAACCTGTCAGCAACAATCATCTGACGCAGAATCACTTATCAGTGATAGTTGGCAAAAGCATTTAACGATAAAAGCTGAACTAGAATCTGGCCGAGATAAGTTATTAGAGTTGAACTCTTCTGGCCAAGGGCGAGCTCATGAATTGGTTGAAAAAATTCAACAAGTAGATAGTGACATCGGCTTGCCACAATTTATGTTTCAAGCGCTTGATGTCTTTGGCGTTCAACAAGATGATAAAGCTGATAATGCTATTGCGTTAAATCAAAGTGAACATATGCTCAATAGCAACTTCCCTTGTTTACCTGAAGACGGTACAACGGTCACTTTTGATCGAGATACCGCTTTAGTTAATGAGAATTATCAGTTACTCACTTGGGATCACCCTATGGTCCGTGGTGTAATGGATTTAGTATTAAGTGATGAAATTGGTAATGCCAGTATTGGTTTACTAAAAAATGAAGCTCTGCCGGTTGGGACCTTCTTTATTGAGTGCTTGTTTACTGTTGAAGCAACAGCGCCAGCTCATTTACAATTAGGCCGCTACTTACCGACTACACCAATTCGTATTTTAGTTGATAAAAATGGTAATAACTTAGCTGACAAAGTAAGCGAAAAAGTACTGGATAAGCAATTAACTCCGGTGAAAAAGCAAATGGCTCTACAGCTAATCAAAGCACTTAAACCACAAATATCTCCTTTGGTTGAGAAAGCAGAAGCTCATGGCGCTAAACATATTATTGCCATTCAAGAGAAGTCTTTAGCTGCGATGAAAAATAAGCTTTCATTAGAACAACAAAGGTTAACTGCGTTAAAGGCGATTAACCCAAGTGTTCGTCAAGAAGAAATTGATTTTATTAGTCAACAGCAAGATGAGTTAAGTCACTATATTGATAAAGCACAATTAACCTTTGAAGCAATTCGCATGATAGTTGTTACACACTAAATTGTCAGTACAGTAATTACCTCCCTTCAATTAATAGAGATTATATTCATGAGAATATAATCTCTATTACTAATCATGAGAAAATAATGAGCGCAAACCCTGATTTTATCTATCTTCCCCCCATGTCGCCTTATCTTGATATTATTTACCAAGACAATGACTTTATTGTATTAAATAAAGCGAGTGGTATTCTCAGTGTGCCGGGTCGTTTACCTGAACACCAAGACTGTTTACAAAACCGGGTTAAACGAATTTTACCTACTGCAACTATCGTGCATAGACTGGATATGGCCACCTCTGGTTTAATGATTATGGCACTAAACAAACCAGCACATGTCGCCATTAGTCGCCAATTTGAGCAAAGAAAAACTAAAAAAACTTACCTTGCCCGTGTTTTCGGTTTAGTAGAGCTCAATGAAGGTAGTATTGATTTACCACTGATATGTGATTGGCCCAATAGGCCTAAACAAATGGTTGACCATGAAAATGGCAAGCAATCATTAACCCATTACCGTGTACTTAGTCGAAATGACTCTACAGATGAACCAGCGAGTACCTTAGTGGAGTTGAGTCCAGTAACTGGCCGTTCACACCAACTTAGAGTACATATGTTAGCCTTAGGACATCCTATCCTAGGCGATAGGTTATACGCATCAAAAGAAGCATTAACGATGAGAAGTCGATTGCAATTACACGCTTTAAATTTAAGTTTATTTCACCCAAGTACTGAAGAAGAAATTACCTTTAATGCACAGTGTCCATTTGCTTAACCTGTCGATTAACACTTTTTATTTCACTATTTTTATTCTATGGTCGATATAGAGTAGAACGTAGACAATTGATACCGCGGAGGAAAAATAGTGAATAAGATAATTTTACCTGGGATAAATCGAAGTACTATTTGCCAACGTACAATTGAGCAGAATAAAAGTAACTCATCATCACTTACTCTACTTATCTGTTTGCTTGCTTTTCTTTTCCCAACATTCACAACTTTTGCTGAGGAAGAAAAATCTGAAAAAACAAAGGCTGAAGCATCAATACAAAAAACTCAAAAACCAGAAGATAAAAGTCCTGCCCTAACAAAACCTATCGGATTGGTTAAGCAATATAAAGAAGACCTTAAACATTACCTCGCTGACGGTCAGGTAAAACCACTATTGGCTGGCCCCGATGATTATTTAACTCTTGTCAAAAAATACACCAGTGCTAACAGTAAAGGCGTCGCTATTTTATTGCCTGAATGGCAACAAGGCGCTACCAACCCAAAAGCAATTAATTTTTTACGTAATGCTCTCCCAGCTAAAGGCTGGAGCACTATCGCAATACAGCCCAGTAATAAACCAGAAAATTATCCCTCTACAGCAATAACAGTGGTGGAACAAAAAAAAGAAAACCAATTAACTTTAAAAGATTATAAAAGTAAACTCAGTAGCATGCTCAATGCCGTAATGAATACGGCAAAAGAATACCCTGGTATAGTATTGGTTATTGCTCAGGGAAATAATGCCGCTTTGTTAGTAGATTTATACAGCCAAGAAGGTAGCCAGCTTCCTAATGCACTAATATTGCTTAGTAGTTATAGGCAAAGTAACCATGGACTTATTAATAGTGTAAATGAAGACTTTGCCCGTCAACTGGCTTTTACTGAATTACCGGTGTTAGATCTCTACCTCACAAATGATAATCCTCTCGTGTTAGCTAAAGCAGCGCAACGAAAGTCGTTTGCAAAACAGGAGATGAAAGTATATTTCCGCCAACGGCAGTTAAACAATACTATTACTGGATATTATCCAGAAACTGAATTGTTAAGCCAAATCAACAGCTGGCTTAAAGCGATAGGTTGGTAACACCTCAACTCGATAAATAACATTCACAGAAGATAAACTACCATTAGTTCAACGGAAAACCTCAGCACAAAACCTATGAGTGATGTGCTAATACTACTTTACTGTCTTGTTATTTATTCTGCTTATCAATCATGTCATAAGCGGCTTGAATATCTTGTGTTTTCTGCTTGGCAATTTCCATCATTTCAGGCGGTAACCCCTTAGCAATTAGTTTATCAGGGTGATGTTGAGACATTAGTTTCTTATAAGCCTTTTTAATCACTGGCATTGGGGTATTTTTATCAACGCCTAACACTTTATATGCATTAACAAGTTGTTGACCACTAGCTGGAGCGTTACCTGCTCCTTGTTGCCTATAACCATTACCGCCCTGTTGATGAAAGTTAGCACCCGCAATAATCATCTCCAACAAATTATCAAGTTCACCTTTTGAGTAACCTAAAAACTTGGCAATGGTATGCAAAACGGATCGCTCCGCGTCATCTAACTCACCGTCACTAAAAGCCACTTGAATTTGGATTTCTAAAAACATTAACAACAAGTCATGTCTATTACCCATCAAACGCTTAAATTTAACAAGACGATCTTTAAGAGGGAAATTTGATGATTTACCTTCACGAAAAGCATCCTGTGCTTGTTGACGTAATTCACTGCTCAGTCCTAATTTATTCATATAGGCACTAGCAAAAGCAATTTCATGACTCGTGACCTGCCCTTTCGCTTTAGCAACATTACCCATCACTGAAAAAGTGGTATAGAAAAAAGCAGCTTGACGAGAAATTTCGTCTTCTTTGCCTCCTGAGGTGCCGTTGAAATTAAAACCACGACCTCGATCAAACATATGACCCAGCCAAAGACCAAGTAAAGCACCGAACAGATTTTTACTCAGCATAAAGCCAAACAAAAAGCCTAAAATCTTACCCCAAATATGCATATTTTTGAGTATTCCTTAAAATAATATCTAACCTGAAGCTGAACTAAGGCATAAGAATTTAGTCCAACTGAAAAAATTGCTATATCATAAAGCAATTAGCCGTTAAAATACTTGATTCATCGCTATAAAATTGATTTATAAAAAACTCACCATTTCCGGATAATAAATGCTTTTTTCCCGTACATTAAGTTTTACCCTAATTGCGCTATTAGCTTACTTGCCAAAAGTAGCGCAGGCTAACGTCGAAATAAAGAGTCAAGCACCAGATACTAAAGTGATGATGTGCACATTACCTGTCTTTGATGACATTACTTTAGGTATTCCGGAAGTGCTTAATGACGATATTCATATATCCTCCCTACACGCAAGTATTAAACAGGATCAAATAGCACAGTTCAATGGCTCAGTAATTTTGGTTGATAAAAACCAAAAGATAGTAGCCGATGAGCTCTCCTTTAATCGTTTAAAAATGCAAATAGAAGCCGTAGGTAATATCCATTATCAAGGTAAACAAATTAATATTTTTGCTGACACATTAAGCGCAAGTAAAACAGAACGCTCTACTGAAATGACCTCCGCCTCATACCAGTTAGATGGTAACCCAGGCCATGGTAAAGCCAAAATTCTATCAATTAACGGTGATGGTCAATTAAGTTTAGTTGACTCTACATTTACGACTTGCTTACAAGAAGTACCTGATTGGCAAATAAAGGCCTCTGAAATTAACTTATCAGCCTCTGGTGATTTTGGTGAAGCTTATCATGCGCGGTTTACAGTGCTAGATGTACCCATTTTTTATGTTCCCTATTTTTCTTTCCCTATATCAAAGGAGCGCTTGAGCGGTTTTTTATACCCTCAAATAGAGCAAACAACCAATACCGGCCTTGAAGTAACTGCTCCATTTTATTGGAATATTGCCGAGAATTATGATGCTACAATCACGCCACGTTATATGTCTAAACGCGGCCTGCAACTACAAACTGAGTTTCGTTATTTGATGGACGAGCAAGCAGGTAAAATAGATTTTGAATATTTAGATAATGATAAGGAAATACAAACCAATGATGATTCACGCTATCTATTACGCTTGCAACATATAGGTACCTTTTCTGAAGATTTTCGAGCTTACGTTGATTACACCACTATTAGTGATGATAACTATTTGGTTGATATAGGCAGTAAACAATACAATTCTAACGATGCTTATCTCTATCAAACTGGGGAATTGGCTTATTTTGGTGAACAGTGGCAAGCAACAGTGCAATTGCAAGATTTTGAAGTACTAGGGGATCATCAACCTAGCTACAAAACACTACCCCATATTGAACTATCAGCCCAACAACCATTAAACTTTATGTCTGGCCAGTTTGAATTGTATTCTGAAATAACCAATTTTCAAGCCTCGGAGAAAGATCAGATCGAAGCAAATCGTTACCATGTAGAAGCTGGCTTTATTTTCCCCATTACCAGACCTGCTTGGTTTCTAAATTCTGAAGTTAAAATAATGCATACTTATTATCAACAAGATAATATTAGCCAAGGAAGTGCTTACGAAGAAACGGTTGAGAGAACCTTACCTAAAATACGCATTCATGGTGGCATTAATTTTGATAGAGAGCTTATCGCTTTTGGTGATACTTATCGCCACACCTTAGAGCCGCAGTTGCAATACCTTTATGTACCAGAAAAAGACCAATCAAATATTGGCTTATATGATACCACTGTATTACAAGACGATTTCCACGGTATATTTCGTGATACAAGTTATAGTGGTTTAGATAGAATAGCTGGTGCTAATCAATATACTTGGGGTATCACCAGTCGATTACTTGATAAAGAAAATCTAGAAATAATTCGTGTTAGTCTAGGTCGTATTCAATATCTTGGTGACGATAACTCTGACCTTGCCAATGATGCTTTGTTACTTGATAATAGTGATAATAGCAATAACAAGCAGTCATCTGTTGCCGCTGATTTATTTTATCGAATTAACCATCAATGGCAAGTGAGTGGAGACATTCAATACAACACCCTAGAAGATTTCACTAATAAGGGACAGATCAATATTGATTACCAAATTAGTAAATATAACCTAGTACAATTGAACCATCGCTACACTCGTAGTGTCTCAGGAGATAGCTTAGAACAAGTTTCGCTATTAACCAGTTTTGCTATCAACAAAAACTGGGCGTTTGTCGGGCGTTTAACGCAGGATTTACAGCAAGATAGAAGTTTAGAGTCATATGCAGGATTTCAATATGAAAGTTGTTGTTGGGCTATACGTATAGCCTATCATCGACATATTAACTCTAATTTAGACCCTATCAGCTTTGCTAGTGAAGGGCGTGAAGAATTTGATACTGGCATCAGTATTAAACTCATCATTAAGGGCTTAGATGGTAAACAATCGGCTATAGGTACTCAAGAGATGTTTGATAAGAGCATATTTGGTTATAAACGCCCTTATTACTTACAGAATTAGCACCATACGCAATATTAAAAATTCAAAAAAAGATACAAACAAAAGATATAAAATATGAAATATATAATTAAAGCAATACTGTTAGCCTCTAGCCTTATAACGATCACGTCTGTACATGCCAAAGAAGAGTTACTCGACAGAGTAGCTGCTATTGTCAATGGTGGTGTAGTACTTGAATCTGAAGTTAAAGATCTACTTGTAAATATCAAACAACAAGCTAAAAAAAATAATCAAAGCTTACCTTCAGATAAAGCATTACGCATCCAAGTGATGGATAAATTAATAAATGACAGCCTTCTTAGTCAAATAGGTCAACGCATGGGTATCCAAATCAGTGATGCTCAACTTGACCAAACTTTAAACAACATGGCAAGGGAAGACAAACTGACTCTTGCTCAATTTCGTCAACAAGTGATTAATGATGGTACTAGTTATGAAAAGTACCGTGAAAATGTACGAATCGAGTTGATTTCTGGTGAAGTAAGCCGTAATAGTGTTAGACGCAGAATATTTGTGCCCCCACAAGAAATACAAAATTTACTTACTGTGATGAAAGAACAAACGACTAATAATGTCGAATACCACTTAGGACATATCTTAATAGAGTTCCCTGCCAATGCTAGCCAGGAAGATTTAACTGCCGCTAAAACTCGCGCAACCAAAGTGGTAGAAATGCTTAATGAAGGCTCTGACTTTGCTAAAATTGCAATTACTTCATCAGGTGATGCTAACGCATTAAAAGGTGGCGATTTAGGTTGGAAAAATATTAATGAAATGCCGACCCTATTTTCTGAATTAATTAACGACAAACCAAAAGACACTATTGTTGGGCCCATAAGAACCGGTTTAGGTTTCAGTATTGTTAAAGTATTGGATATTCGCGGCAGAAAAGTGGTTGAAGTAGAAGAAACAAAATCGCGTCATATCCTGATTAAGCCATCAATTATTTTAAGTGATGATAAAGCTAGGGACATGCTGCAAGGTTTTTTAAATCAAATCAATGCAGGTGAAGCAACCTTTGAAGAATTAGCTAAAAAGCACTCTGAAGGTCCAAGTTCAGTGAGTGGCGGTGACTTAGGTTGGGCAGATCCTAAAGGCTATGATCCTGCTTTTACAGATGCGCTAGCAAGTATGAAAAAAGGCGAATATCATAAGCCATTTCGCTCATCTTTTGGCTGGCATATCATTAAGCTAGAAGACCGTCGTTTGGTTGATGCCACTTCACAATTAAATGAAAACCGCGCTTATCAAATTCTCTTTAATCGTAAATATGGTATGGAGAGTGCTCGCTGGTTAAAAGAAACTCGTGATGAAGCTTACATCGAAATATTCGAACAGGATAACAAGTAATGACACAACGTATTGCCATTACCCCCGGTGAACCCGCAGGTATAGGCCCAGATCTAATAATTACCCTTGCTCAGCAAGATTGGCCTGTTGAGATGGTTGTCATTGCTTCAAGAGCATTATTGGAAGAGCGAGCTAAAGCGCTTTCTTTGCCATTAACCATACTCGATTACGATCAAGATAAAACTGCACAACCTCAACCTTCAGGGACTTTAACCGTTCTAAATGTTGACCTAGCCCAGCCTTGCGTTCCAGGAACGCTAAACAGTGCTAATGGCGCTTACGTAGTAGAAACATTAAGAATTGCCAGTGAAAAAAACATCTCTGGTGAGTTTGATGCAATAGTGACAGGTCCTGTACACAAAGGCCTAATAAATAAAGCGGGTATTGCTTTTAGCGGTCACACTGAATACTTTGCCAACCAAGCCAATTGCACTGATGTGGTAATGATGCTTGCTACTGAAGGTCTACGAGTAGCGTTAGTAACAACACATATTCCACTCGCTTACGTGTCTAAAGCGATTACCAATGAACGTTTGCAAAAGGTAACTCGAATTTTACACTTAGACTTACAAGAAAAATTTGGAATCAAATCACCCAAAATTTATGCTTGTGGTCTTAATCCTCATGCTGGCGAAGATGGCCACCTTGGCCGTGAAGAAATAGAAGTAATAGAGCCTGCATTTGCAGAGCTTCGCGCTGACGGCATAGATATTATTGGCCCTTTACCTGCCGATACTATTTTTCAGGAAAAATATCTGACTGAAGCCGATGCCATTTTAGCTATGTACCATGATCAAGGTCTTCCCGTGTTAAAGTACAAGGGCTTTGGATCTTCAGTAAATATTACGCTAGGTTTACCGTTTATTCGTACATCGGTTGACCACGGAACAGCACTTGACCTTGCAGGAACTGGTACCGCTGACTCAGGTAGCTTTATTGAAGCAATGCGCAATGCCATCAACTTAGCTAGTAACAAATAGTTTAACAAAGAAGTAGTTATGAACGATAAAAAACATTTAGGTCATCAAGCCAAAAAACGCTTTGGTCAGAATTTTCTTCACAATGATGCTGTCATCAGCGACATTGTTGATGTAATTAATCCCGAGCCCGGTGAAAACCTTGTCGAAATTGGACCTGGATTGGGTGCATTAACCGAGCCCGTTATCGAACGAGCAGGTAAATTATCTGTCGTTGAATTAGATAGAGATCTTGCCCATAGACTTCGTCATCACCCTTTCTTGGCTAAAGATTTAACCATCTATGAAACTGATGCGCTGAAATTTGATTTCTCCCAATTAGCAAATGAAGAAAAACCCTTACGAATTTTTGGTAATTTACCTTATAACATTTCAACACCGCTTATTTTTCATCTTTTAACTTTTAAAGATAAAGTAAAAGATATGCACTTCATGCTACAAAAAGAAGTAGTAGAGCGTATGGCTGCAGGGCCGCACTGTAAAGCCTATGGTCGTTTATCAATAATGACTCAGTATCAGTGTCAAGTACATCCTGTAATGGAAATAGGACCAGAGGCTTTTAAGCCCGCTCCAAAAGTAGACTCTGCGATAGTACGTTTGATTCCTCATACTCATATTGAGAATCCAGTTAAAGACATTAACGCATTAAACACAGTGTGTTTGGCTGCATTTAACCAACGTAGAAAAACTATTCGAAATACTTTTAAAAAGTTAATTACTGAAGCGCAATTAGCTGAATTAAATATTGATGCTAATTTACGCCCAGAAAATTTGTCTCTTGATGAATATAAAAAACTTGCTGATTTTATTGTGGATAACCCTCCAGAGGTTGCGCCAATAAAAGAAAAAAGACACATGGCAAAAAATAAAAAAAGTAAATTTGATAACGAAAATTTAAATGAGGATTCTGCAACCGAAGCAGAATAATACCAATTTGACTAAATTTGTTCCCACTCAGAGCTCGTCAGCGGTTTGAGAACAAATTGAATTTTTTTACATTATAGTTATTCTATATGAAAGAAATTCAGTACAGTTATCGAATGGCTGACAAACTCCCGAAGGGCGAGTTTAAAAGGCTTACATGCTGCGTTATTGCTTTTGACAAGGGAATAACCATTCTCTTCAATCAATGCCTTGCCTCTAAGCCTTTTAACTCTCGCTGAGTGAAAACAAACTTAATCAAAATGGTATCGATTATGGCTATATATTTGGTAGGAGATATCCAAGGTTGTTTTACTGAGTTAACCGCTCTACTAGCTCAAGTAAACTTTGACCGTGAAAAAGATATCCTATACCTTGCGGGCGACCTAGTCGCTCGCGGTCCTAACTCTCTTGAAACTTTACGCTTTGTAAAGTCTCTTGGCAAAAGTGCTAGAGTTGTTTTAGGTAACCACGACTTACATTTATTAGCCGTTCACGCTGGTATTAAGAAAGCTAAAAAATCCGATTGTTTATCTGCATTATTAGCGGCCCCAGATGCTAATGAGCTGATGGACTGGTTAGCGGCACAACCATTATTACAAAAAATACCCAACAGCAACCCCAGTTTAAAAGTAGAAAATGAAGATTTAGAAGATTTTGCCTATATGAGCCATGCAGGTATTTCTCCACAATGGCAACTAACAGATGCTGTAGAACAAGCTGAACTTATTCATACAAAATTAGCAGGTAGTGACCGTAAAAAATGGCTAGCACTTATGTATGGTGAGGAGCCTAACAACTGGTCTGATGCAATAACTGACATTGAAAAATTTCGTTATAGCATTAACGCCTTTACCCGTATGCGCTTTTGCTTTTTCGATGGTTCATTAGAATTTATCCAAAAAGATACCCCTGAAAACACTGCCGACACGAATATAACTCCTTGGTATGAATTATCTAAGACTATTATTAACACTGCTTGGGTTTTTGGTCATTGGGCTTCTCTTATGGGAAATAGTTCAACGCCTAACATTTACCCTTTAGATACCGGCTGTGTTTGGGGCAATGAATTGACCATGCTTCGTTGGCATGATAAAAAATACTTTAAACAAAGCGCACAGAAAAAAAAGTAACAGCAAGGTTAATTGTACAAAAAATCAAAGAATGCATAGCAGATATTTTTTCACTCCGTATAATGTTATAAATTGCTGGAAAATAAATTAAATATTTCCTATTTCGCGCCGATACAAGCTAAGCTTGATATATCAAAAATAAATTAACGTACTAACTAGGCAAGTAGCCTACCAATTGGGTGATTCTATGAATTTAACTGTAGCTGTAAAAATAATTGGTGGCTTTGCCATTATTTCCATTTTACTGATAGTCATTAGCGTTATATCGTTATCTAACTTGAATACCATCAGTGAATCAACTCAACAGCAAAATACTCTCGCGATTCCGACACTTAAAGCCAGTAATAAACTTGCTCTTGAATTGAGTCAAATGAGTAATTTAACACTTAAAGGCTATTACCAAACCGATCTAACCTTGCTAGCTGGAGAACTTAAAGATTATAGGAATATCGAAGTATTATTTACCCAGCAGTTATCTGAGTTGAAACAAACCGTAGCTACTGAGCAAGACTTATTGGCGAACCTATCCAAAGTCGATAGACTTTATTCAAGCTTTAACAGTGCAAGTATAGGGTTGTTTAGCAATCATAAAGTCAATATTGAACAAAAGAAACTGTTAACAGAAAAAATTGATACGCTAGAAGAGAAGGCTGATGACACCGTTATGCTACTTTTAGATCTAGCAGATCATGAACTTGCTGACACTAAGCTTCAACGTGCAATCAGCTTAAGTGAACAGTTGGAAAATCAATTTAATTCCATTGTCTCTTCTTCTTTCGAATATCGCGACATTGTGGACCTGAGTACAGCACAACTTATTGAGAGTGAATTATCTCGTAGTCTAAATGAAGCGAAAGATTCAGTAGAAGACATAATTGCTGAATTAAATATACATAATATCGATGACGTATCTCAAGAAGTACAATCAGCTTTCAACGACATACAAGCTCTTCTTTCTCAACAAAATGGCATCATGGCACATAAATCAAAACAACTTGATGCCAATAAAAAAGCAACTGCGATGCTAGCACAGGAAAAAAAATCTGCTAAGCAAGTTAACAAAATATTAGATAAGCAAATTGAACTAGCAAATCAAACTACAATTAAGGCCAGTGAATTAGTGGAGGACTCTGTCAGTAGTGGTAGTACTCAAACAACTATTATCATGCTCATATCAATTGTTGTCGCACTAATTATTGCCAGAATCACACTTATCGGGATAACTCGTCCACTAGCACGCGTTAATGAAATGCTTAACATAGTTGCTTCAGGTGACCTTTCAATGAAACTAGATGAAAGTGGTAAGGATGAATTTGCCTTACTATCAAGAAATTGTAACTTATTGATTGATAGCTTACGTAATTTAATTGAAAGTATAGTTAATCGCTCAGCACAACTTGCCGCTGCTGCAGAACAAACGTCAGCAGTTACCGCTCAAAGTACCACCGCGATTGAAGAGCAACGTAATCAAGTAGAACAAGCTGCCTCGGCAACAACCGAAATGAGCAGTACCTCACAAAGCGTACTTTCAAGCGCAAACGAAGCCTTGAGTGAAATTAAACATGCTGATGATGAAGCGGAACGTGTTAAGCAAATTTCAGCAGTAGGCAGACAAACGATTGAACAATTAGCAGATGAAGTTGAATCGGCTTCTCAAGTTATTAACCAATTACAGCAAGACAGTGCTTCGATTGGCGGGATTTTAGATGTAATACGTGGCATTGCTGAGCAAACTAACTTACTCGCGTTGAATGCGGCTATTGAAGCTGCACGTGCTGGTGAACAAGGTAGGGGCTTTGCTGTAGTTGCAGATGAAGTACGGACTCTAGCCAGTAGAACACAAGAGTCCACCTCTGAAATCCAAACGATGATAGAAGCATTACAAACAGGTGCAGGTAAAGCTGTAACAGTTATGGATGCAGGTAAAGCTAAAGCCACTGAATGTGTCAGCCAAAATGAAAAGGCAGACCAAGCGCTCGAAACAATAACTCATGCTGTTCATGAAGCATTCGACCGTAGCTCACAAATAGCCACCGCAGCTGAAGAGCAAAGTGTTGTCGCTCATGAAATCAGTGAAAATTTAGAATCGATTGTAACTATTGCAGAGCAAACAACTGCTGGGTCACAACAAACCGCGGCATCAAGTAGTGAAGTGGCTCGTTTAGCCGAAGAGCTGCAACAATCTGTACAAGAATTTAAATTATAGTAAAAAGTGGAAGCTACAAGTTTTAATTCTGATGAACTTGTAGCTTAAATCATACTGATGGTTGACATATGCAGTGTTAACTATATAATGCACCCAGCTTGAAGTTAGTTTTATTTTTTTGTACACCATTTCGATGTTATCTCATGCTTACTTTAGATAAGATATCTGTAACACGTCCTGATTTATAAGTAATAGCAACTCTTTTTAGCAAACCCTGACAGTTAAGCTTTATCGCAAAATTGTTAGTACAATTACTCTTAAATATTTATAGGATACACATATGTCTACTACTACTGGTACAGTAAAATGGTTTAACGAAGCTAAAGGTTTTGGTTTTATCGAGCAAGAAAACGGTCCAGACGTTTTTGCTCACTTCAACGCTATCGTTGGTGACGGTTTCAAAACTCTTGCTGAAGGTCAAAAAGTTGAATTTACAGTAACTGACGGTCAGAAAGGACCTCAAGCTGAAAACATCGTTGCACTTTAATTTGCAATCATAGGTTCGTTATTCAATAACAAATCTAAAGATGTTAAAAAGGGACATACCTGCAAAGGATGTCCTTTTTTGTTGTTTCTAAATCCTGATTTTTCGTTCATTTATTCTATCTGAATCAAAGCGAACTTGTTTAATCTAATTGCTCTTATCAAATACAACACGCATAAAAAAAGCTAGTACATATAATGCCCTAGCCTCTTAATATTCAATACTCACAGAAGTGATATTAATATATATCCATATTTAAAAAACTAATCAGCCTTGATACGGGTAATATTTGCACCTAAGCCTTGCAGTTTGTCTTCAATACATAAGTAACCACGATCTATATGATAAATACGATCTACTTGCGTTGGTGACTTAGCAACCAAACCTGCAATTACTAAGCTTGCTGAAGCTCGTAAATCAGTTGCCATCACTTGAGCACCATTAAGACTAGCTACGCCCTTCACAATAGCTGTATTACCTTCTAAAGCGATATCTGCACCCATGCGTTGTAATTCTGGCACATGCATGAAACGATTTTCAAAAATAGTCTCAATAACCGTTGCAGTACCTTCAGCTAGCACATTCATAGTCATAAACTGCGCTTGCATATCAGTAGGAAAAGCAGGATGAGGAGCAGTTCTCACATTGACAGCTTTCGCAGGAGATGTCATTTCTAATTCAATCCAGTCATCACCCGTGGTGATTGTCGCACCTGCTTCTTGTAATTTACTTAATACAGCTTCTAAGGCCTTAGGATCGGTATTTAAACATTTGATATGACCCTGGGTAACTGCAGCAGCCACCAAAAAAGTGCCCGTTTCGATACGGTCAGGCATAACAGTATATTCTTTACCGCACAGTTCACTAACACCTTCAATAGTTAAGGTGTTCGAGCCCGCACCGCTAATTTTAGCGCCCATACTTATTAAACAATTAGCAAGATCAACAATTTCAGGCTCACGTGCAGCATTTTCAATAACGGTAGTGCCTTCAGCTAATGCTGCGGCCATCATTAAGTTTTCAGTGCCCGTTACACTAACCATGTCCATTAAAATAGTTGCGCCCGTTAAACGGCCTTGCTTATTAGCAACAATATAACCGTCTTCAACGGTAATATCAGCACCCATCAATTTTAGACCTTGAATGTGTAAATTCACAGGTCTTGCGCCGATGGCACAGCCACCCGGCAAAGAAACTTCAGCATGTCCCATACGAGCAAGTAATGGACCAAGCACTAGAATTGAAGCGCGCATGGTTTTTACTAAATCATAAGGCGCACGACAAGTATCAATGCTACTAGCATCGATCATAAGCTTGTCTTTGTTAAGCCACTCAGTTTTAGCACCTAACTGCCCTAATAACTTAACCGTTGTTAAAATATCATTCAGCTGCGGTACGTTACTAAAAACAACAGGTGTCTTAGATAATAGTGCTGACATCAAAATAGGAAGAGCTGCGTTTTTTGCTCCGGAGATCACGACATCGCCGCGAAGTGGTTTACCACCAATAACTTTAAATGCGTCCAAAATAACTACTACTTACTTAAAAAGGATTAAAAAACATCGAGCCAGTATACACAAAAATGCCCAGCAGTAAAAAGCTAGGCATTAAAAATACAAATTAGTAACACTATTACTTATAATAGTTAGTATTAATACTAACTATTAAATAGTTTATCGCGTTTCCACTGTGCTTTATTAAATGTTTTCACAGTAATTGCGTGGATTGTGCCATCTTTTATAATCTCGGCTAATGGTTTAAGCACTGCTTGTTGACGTTTAACACGACTTAAGTCATCAAACATATCACTGATGGCATTAATTCGGCATTGTGATCCGTCAAAAGTCACATGTACTTCATCAAGTTCAAGTGCTTCATTTATCAATTTACTTACTAGTTGTTCAATATCACCTGCTTCCAAGGGACTCTCCATTATTCATTATTTTTTATAATACTAATCACATGTAATAGGTAGCAGACCATCTACGCCACTTAAGGTAATTAGTTTAGTTAATTTCTCAGGTATATTGCTAAAGCTCAGGTGACAAGAGTATTTTACTGCTTGCTCTAAAAGATAAAACAGCCAAGCTAGACCCGCAGTATCTGCCTTAATAACATTACTTAAATCAATTTTAATTGCACCATGTGCAAACCAGTTTACATATTCACTATCTTTGATATCAGCAACGCTATAACGGCTCAATTCACCAGAGATGGTTAGGGTACCATGATTAAGAACTATATTCGCTTTACTCACTACTTCCCCTTACTATTCTCTTTTGTTGTGCGGTTTTTAAAAACAATGTCTCGGCTACTTTTAGTTTTTAATAATTCAGTTACGTAAGGCAGGCCTTTTTGCCTGATAATGCTACCTAATTCTGCTTGTTTGGAGTCTAGTAAACTAACCCCTTCGGCAACCATATCAAATGCTTGCCAATTTTTTGTCTTTTTATTAAGTCTAACTTTAAATGCCACGTCAATGTTATCTCTACCTGGCATTATAATACGTGTATTAACTGCAACTATTTTTTTGCCCGAAAATGATCTTTCAGGAGCAAACTCTACGGCCTGACTATCATATAAAGTAAAGACCTGCGCATAAGAGCTGATTAGGTATTCCTTAAAAACAGGAACAAATGCGCGTCGTTCAGCATCCGTCGTTTTTTTCAAATGTTTGCCAATAACTTTAAAAGCTGAATATCTATAGTTAACATAAGGCATTAGCTCTTCTCGAACGATATCTTTTAACACGTTAGGATTTTTTTGAATGGCTTGCTGCTCATTAGCAAAACGTTTAAAGGTTTTTTCGGCTGCACCTTGTACCATATGATAAGGGTTTTTTTGGTTTACCAAGAGCCTTGTTGACTCTGCAGGCAATTCAGTTGCTTGAGAGGGTAATGTTACGCCCCCAATCTCACCGTTAGCTATTGCATTATGACTAATCACAAGGCCAATGACTAAGCTAACAAAAACATTACTTTTACAACGTTTGATAATCCGCACTAACTTACTCATCACCACTTCCTTGGCTAAATAAAAATTGTCCTATTAATTCTTCCAGCACTAACGCTGGTTTGGTATCTTCAATAAAATCACCCGGCTGTAAAGTATCAACTGATTCATCTACAAAGCCTGGCTGAACACCTAGATATTGTTCCCCTAATAACCCGGCGGTTAGTATTGCAACAGAGGTCGCTTCTGAAAAATTGTTATATTGTGTATATATCTCAAGAGTAACCACGGGTGTGTAGTCTTCTTCATCTAACGAAATATCACTCACGCGGCCAACAACAACGCCACCAACCTTGATCGGTGAGCGTACTTTCAAACCACCAATATTATCAAATTTAGCAAAAAGTTGATAACTTTCACTACTTCCGCCCATACCTGAGTCTGCTACTTTAAGAGACAACATCAATAAGGCACCTAGACCTAATGCGACAAAAAAACCAACTAACAATTCTACTTTCTTAGACACCATGTCTTCCACCAACGCCTTGTAATAAAAATTTAACTATAAAGTTCTAACGGGATAACGATTAATAGTAATGACTGTACCTGCATTAACTACTTTACGAACATTAATGCCGTTAAAATGAAATCTAAAAATAAAACCAATAATGATGATTGCACTACAGTAGAAGTTGTCGCTCGACTTATTCCTTCAGAAGTAGGTTCGCAATCATAACCTTTGTATACTGCTATCCACATAACAACAAAAGCAAAGACAACACTTTTAATTATGCCGTTAAGAATATCTTTTTCAAAATCAACTTGGTCTTGCATTACCGACCAAAAAGTACCGCTATCAACACCTAACCAGTCAACACCAACAACGTGAGCCCCAAGTATGCCCACCATAGAGAAAATCGCAGCTAATAAAGGTAAACTGATAAAGCCGGCCCAAAATCGCGGTGCTATTACTCGCCTTAAGGGATCAATAGCCATCATTTCTAGACTTGATAGTTGCTCTGTCGCTTTCATTAAACCTATTTCTGCGGTTAGCGCAGAGCCCGCTCTACCTGCAAATAATAAGGCGGCAACTACAGGTCCAAGCTCTCGCAATAAAGACAACGCCACCATAGGGCCTAAACTAGCTTCAGCACCATAGCCTACAAGTATAGTATAGCCCTGTAAGGCTAAAACCATACCAATGAAAGTACCTGAGACAATAATTATCAATAATGACAACACACCAACACTATATAGCTGTTGCATTAATAAAGGCGTACCTTTACGAAGGTTGGGTACATGCATTAATGCTGATACCAACAAAATTACTGCTCGCCCTAAACCACTTATCATGTTGAGGGTTTGTTTACCTAAAAACTGTATCTGCTGCACTACTTGCCGCCTTGAAACTGATTCATTTATTTAACTCTTTATGAAGGTACTTTAATGAGTTCATCACGATAAGCTGGGGCTTCATAATGAAAAGGTACTGCGCCATCAGCCTCACCGTGAATAAACTGCTGAACTAAAGGAGAAACATCTTGGCGTATTTGTTCAGGGGTGCCATGACCAATGATTTTCTTTTCGGCAACAATATAAATATAGTCTGCGATACTCATTACTTCGGGTACATCATGTGAAACAACGATTGAGGTTAGTCCTAAAGCATCACTTAATGAACGGATTAAACGTACAATAACACCCATAGAAATAGGATCTTGGCCAGCAAAAGGTTCATCATATAAAATGAGTTCAGGGTCTAAGGCTATTGCGCGTGCTAACGCCACTCTGCGTGCCATTCCTCCAGAAAGTTCACTCGGCTGTAAGTTCCTTGCACCTCGTAACCCCACCGCTTCGAGTTTCATCAATACTATTTTTTCAATGATGGCTTCAGATAATTGAGTATGCTCTCTTATAGGAAAGGCTATATTATCAAAGACACTCATCTCGGTGAATAACGCACCACTTTGAAAGAGCATGCTCATCTGTTTGCGTGCTTCGTATAAATCCGTACGAGATAAAAATGGGATATTTTTTCCATCAAAAAGTATATTGCCGCTTTCTGGCTTTATTTGACCACCAATTAAGCGCAGTAATGTCGTTTTACCAATGCCACTTGGTCCCATGATAGCGGTAACTTTTCCTTTAGGGATAGACAAACTAATATCATCATAAATAACTCGTTCACCTCGTTTAAAAGTTAGGTTTTCAATTTCAACCAGGTTTGCTTCAGGGGTAGAGTTTGTCATGGTTCAACGTCACTGTTTTTTATTGTCTAAATCGATACCCGTTCCACTTGAAGATGCAGGATTCAGCTGGAATTATAAACGCCTTTAGGCAAGGCATTGATTGAAGATAATAGTATTCTATTGTCGAAATCAATAACGTAGCATAAAGCATTTATAAACCAGCCCTTTGGGGGAAAACTGAGCAAACCATATTCGTCGTTACATTTGTTTTTAAGGGAATAACCCTTAACAAAAAAATGTGCCTTGATTATGATTTGCTCAGGTTTCCTGAAACGAGCATCTTCAAGTGAAGCGGGTATGCAATATAAATTCTTTTAATAGCAGTTATTTTACCTTAGCGGTAATAATTCTTCATTAGAAATAAACGAATAACGCAGCAATAAGTGTTAAATTTTGCTGTTGATTTGTAAGAAATTGATCATATATGCTTAAAAGTAAGGCATAAAAAATATTATTTACCTCTAGATAGCATAATTTACTTCTTTTTTGCTCAACAACCAGCGACAATTTAAGCTTAACCTTGGAGTCATTAATGCTAGAACAGATTTTTATATTACTAATCGCCCTTATTGCTTTAGTTTGGAGTGCCGATAAATTCGTTTTTGGTGCTTCATCATTAGCTCGGAATTTAGGCATTTCTCCCATGATAGTGGGTTTAACCATTGTTGCTATGGGCTCATCAGCACCTGAAATGATGGTGGCAGCAACAGCGTCATTGCAAGGTAACCCCGATACAGCTATAGGTAACGCTATTGGTTCGAATATTACCAATATAGCCTTAGTACTAGGTATTACAGCATTATTGCAGCCTTTAACCGTTTCCTCACAAACAATAAAACGTGAAATCCCTCTTATTTTAGCGGTAACCGCTTTAGGGTATTGGCTACTTATAGATAACCACTTTAGCTTTATAGAAGGCATAATCTTAATATCTGGTTTTGCAATTTACATCATTTCATTACTGGTTATCACATTGAAGAAAACAGCAGGTAAACCCAGTGATGACCCCTTGATTATCGAGGCAGAGCAAGATGTTGCTCCTGCTGTAAGTATGAAGTTATCTCTCTTGTGGCTTGGTGTTGGTATTATTTTATTACCATTAAGTGCGAGCTTTTTAGTTGATTCTTCGGTATTTATTGCTAAAGCATTCGGTATCAGTGATCTGGTGATAGGTCTAACGATTATTGCTATAGGTACCAGCTTACCAGAGCTCGCCGCCAGCATTATGAGCATTATCAAAAAAGAAGATGATCTAGCACTAGGTAATATAATCGGTTCAAATATTTTTAACATACTTGCAGTATTACCTATAGCAGGTTTAATCGCCCCAGGTGATATAGATCCTTTAGCTGCCAGTAGAGATGCGCCTTATATGTTAGGTGTTACTTTATTGCTCTTTATTTTATGTTTTAGTCGACGCTTAGGTGCATTTAGAATTACCCGTGCCAAAGGTGCACTATTACTGTTAAGCTTTATCGCTTATCAAGTATTACTTTTTAGTCAACTATAATTATAAGAACTGATATAAGTTAATCATTATGCAAAACTTCAAACAGTTAGCAAAAAACGTTATTGAGATTGAACAACAAGCTATTGCTGATCTTGTACACTATATTGATGATAATTTTGAGCTTGCATGCCAACTCATGTTTCATTGCAAGGGACGAGTTATCGTTATCGGTATGGGCAAGTCGGGTCATATTGGCGGAAAAATAGCAGCGACTCTTGCCAGCACAGGCACACCTGCATTTTTTGTACATCCCGGTGAAGCCAGTCATGGTGATCTAGGCATGATTACTAACAATGATGTAGTGTTAACCATTTCTAATTCAGGTGAAACCGGTGAAGTACTTGCTATTATCCCTGTGATTAAACGTATTGGTGCCAAGTTGATTTCAATGACAGGTAATATAGATTCTACTTTAGCTAAACTAGCTGATACACATGTCTGCATTAAAGTATCAACAGAAGCTTGTCCTTTAGGTTTAGCTCCTACATCAAGCACCACTGCAACTTTGGTAATGGGTGATGCTTTAGCCGTCGCTTTACTTAACGCTCGTGACTTTACCGCCGATGACTTCGCTTTATCTCATCCAGGTGGCAGTTTGGGTAAACGTTTATTACTTCGCCTAAACGATATTATGCACCAAGGTGAAAGAATTCCAGTTGTTTCTGAACATGCACTTATCAAAGATGCTTTGGTTGAAATGTCATTGAAGGGCTTAGGTATGACGGCGATAATTAATGATGAAAAGCAACTCGTTGGCTTATTTACCGATGGCGATCTTCGAAGAGTTTTAGATAATAAAATTGATATTCACAGTGATAATATTAGTACCGTTATGACGCATGATCCTAGAGTGGCACAAAGTGATATGCTAGCCGCACAAGCTTTAAAGATAATGGAAGACAATAAAATAAACGGTCTCATCATTGTAAATAACAACAACGAACCTGTTGGTGCCATGAATATGCATGATTTCTTAAGTTCTGGAGTGCTTTAATGAATACCTTATATGGTAATGTCCAAAACAACATTTTAGCTAAGGCGCAGCAAATAAAGTTATTAGTCTGTGATGTTGATGGCGTATTTTCTGACGGGAGAATATATTTGGGTAATGATGGCGAAGAGCTGAAAGCATTCCATACTAAAGATGGCTTTGGCATAAAAGCCTTAGGCGCTAGTGGAGTTAATGTTGCTATTATCACTGGAAGAAACTCGTCAATTGTCGCTAATAGGATGAAGGCACTAAATGTAGCCCATATTATTCAGGGCCAAGAAGATAAACTACCCGCTTTAATCTTATTAACTCAACAATTGAACATTGATCTTAACGAAGTCGCTTACATAGGTGATGATGTACCTGATTTAGCTTGCATTGAAGCCGTAGGTCTTGGTATTAGTGTATCTGATGGCCATCCATTAGTCTTACGTGGCGCAGATTACACTACCTTTACCAAGGGTGGTTTTGGCGCGGTTAGGGAAACTTGTGATTTAATAATGCAAAGCCAAGGTAGCTTAACCAGTGCCTCAGGCGCAAGTATATGAATCGATTAAATAGCTTAGCGCTATTTGTCTTACTGCTTAGTGCTCTCGTTTATGGCATTATTGAATGGCGAACTGCATCAATAGAAGAAGACACATTAATTGTTGATGAACAGCGCCCGGATTTTATCGCCGAGCAACTACAAAGCAAAATATATACAGATTTAGGACAATTGTCGCATACTATTAAAGCAGAAAGAATGGAGCATTATGCTGACTTAGAAGTGAGTTATTTTGAGTTGCCACATTACACCTTGTATCCGCAAAAAAAAGGCCAACCTTGGAAGGTAAGTGCACAAGAAGCAACACTGTACAAAGACAACCGTGTAGAACTAAAGAAACAAGTACATATTGAAGCAACAGAAATTGACAGCTTAATACAAGAAATCTACTGCAAAACCATCGCACTAGATTTAAAGACAAATATCATTAGTTCAGAGCAATCCGTTGTAGTAGTCGGAAAAGACTTCACTATGTATGGCTCCGGATTGATTATCGATTTAAACACTAAACAAATGACACTAACCCAGCATGAACGCACTATTTATAAAAAACATGATGAAAGCTAATTTAAATCGCATTAGTTGCAAACGTAATACCTTCAAAGTATTAGCATTAAGCTGTAGCTTAGTTTTTTTTAACCCCGCACAAGCCGCTAAAAAGGATTTAGAACAAGAAATCACCATTAAATCACAGCGCCAAGCGGCTGATCTTAAAAATAAAATAGCGAGTTATTTAGATAACGTCAGTATACGTCAGGGCTCCATCTCTATTACAGCTGATATAGTTAAAGTATTTAGTGTGGTAAATGAGCTGAGCGGCGAAAAAAGTGATACTTATTTAGCTAAGGGGCAACCTGCTATATTTCAACAAGAGCTAGAAGATGGTAGCTTAATCAAACTACAAGCAGATGAAATAACCTATAACCCTAACTCCAATATGATCACTATTACAGGTAATGCTTTAGTTAAACAAGCAGGTAGTGAAGTCAGTGGTAATGAAATCACCTACAACACCTTAAGTGAAAAATTAGAAGCGCAAAGTGCTCATAACCAATCTGTCACAACCGTCTTACAACCCACTGTATTAAAAAAACAAAAAGCAACACACGAAAAGTCTAAAGCAGAAAAAGATACAGACAAGGAAGTGGACCAAGAAGGCGAAAGTAGTGGTAACTAACATAGAAGAAAAAACGCCAGTAAATACACTTATTGCCGATGGTTTATCAAAGTCATATAAAAGCAGGCAAGTCGTTAAAAATGTAAGTTTACAAGTTGATGCTGGGCAAATTGTTGGCTTGCTCGGACCTAATGGCGCAGGAAAAACGACTTCCTTCTATATGATCGTTGGCTTAGTTCCCAATGACAATGGCACAATCAAACTTAATGGCCAAGACCTAACTCTTGCCCCTATGCATGAAAGAGCACGTAGCGGTATTGGTTATTTGCCACAAGAAGCATCAATTTTTAGAAAACTTACCGTTACTGATAATATCATGGCGATATTACAAACACGTAAAGAACTTAATGATACTCAGCGCGCTGAAAAACTAGAGCACCTATTAGAAGAGTTTCATATCTGTCATATCAAAGATAATACCGGTATGAGTTTATCTGGTGGTGAAAGACGCAGAGTTGAAATTGCCCGTGCATTAGCTGCAGATCCTCAATTTATTTTATTAGATGAACCTTTTGCCGGTGTTGATCCAATTTCGGTTGGCGACATTAAAAAAATCATCTTACACTTAAAAGAAAGAGGTATAGGCATATTAATCACAGATCATAATGTCAGAGAAACTTTAGACGTTTGTGAGCATGCTTACATTGTTAGCCACGGTGAAATTATTGCACAAGGTAATGCAGATCAAATTCTTGCAAATCAAAAAGTCAGAGATGTATACCTTGGCGAACAATTCACGCTATAGTTACTCTATAAGTTAAGCAATCAGCTAAGCTGTAAATTAAGCTATAAGTTATTAACTCTGGCCTGAATAAATAATAAAAGTAGTTATATACTTAAAAATGTAACCACTAAGAATAATATATAGGAAATCACATAACCTAGATGCGCCCTACATTACAGCTCCGTATTGGACAACATTTAACGATGACACCACAATTGCAACAGGCGATCAAGCTATTGCAATTATCAACGTTAGAGTTACAACAAGAAATTCAAGAAGTTTTAGAGAGCAATCCATTACTTGAACTAGATGAAAAAGTCCAAAGTGAAAGTACCGGTGAACAAAATAATCTCGAAGAAGCTTTTTCAACCAACACAAATGAAGTAACAACTGATAAAGCAACTAACGACGGTAGCGAAGATCAGCAAGCAAGTATTGATGAAATCACCACAACTGAAGCTATGGAGAAAAGTGATATACCCGAAGAGCTGAATATCGATACAACTTGGGAAGATAGCTACAGTGCTGGGGTATCAAATACCGGCGCAGTAAGTAGCCCTGCAGATGATTTTACCTATCAAGGTGAAACCACTGACTCCATACAAGATCACTTATTATGGCAAATGGAATTAACACCCTTCACTGATACTGATAAAACTATTGCTATCGCTATTATTGAAGCGGTTGATGATGCGGGCTATTTAACCGTATCACCAGAAGATATTTTAGAAAGTGTTGGTACTGAAGGCCTTGAGCTTGATGAAGTAGAAGCGGTATTAAAGCGTATCAATATGTTTGACCCTATAGGTGTCGCCGCTCGCTCAATTCCTGACTGCTTACTTATTCAATTAAATCAATTTAGTGCTGACACTCCTTACTTAAAAGAAAGTAAATTAATTATTAATGAGCATATTGATTTACTCGGTAATCGAGATTACCGCCAGTTAATGCGTAAAACAAAATTAAAAGAAGATCAGTTACGTGAAGTAATGCGTTTAATTCAGAGTCTTAACCCTCGTCCGGGCGATGCAGTAATTAAAAGTGATGACCAATATGTCATTCCTGACGTTTCTGTAGAGAAAAAAAATGGTCGCTGGGTGGTTGAATTAAATTCGGACACTGCACCAAAATTATCGATAAATCAACAGTATGCCGCAATGTCGAAAACGATGAAGTCCTCGACTAATGATGGACAATTTATTAGAGCTAATTTGCAGGAGGCTAAGTGGTTTATTAAAAGTTTAGACTCTCGAAATGACACATTACTTAAAGTGTCTAACTGCATTGTTCAACGACAACAAGGTTTTTTAGAGCACGGAGCTGAAGCGATGAGGCCTATGGTTCTAAACGATATTGCTGAAGCGGTTGATATGCATGAGTCCACTATCTCACGTGTTACCACGCAAAAATATATGCATACACCTAGAGGTATCTTTGAGCTGAAGTACTTTTTCTCTAGTCATGTCAGTACAGAAAATGGCGGTGAATGCTCATCTACCGCGATTCGTTCTTTAATTAAGAAGCTTATCTTAGCGGAAACTCCTGCTAAACCGTTAAGTGATAGTAAAATGGCTGATTTATTGGCCGAGCAGGGAATAAAAGTGGCACGACGTACTATAGCTAAATACCGAGAATCATTAGCTATACCACCATCAAACCAACGTAAGAGTTTACTTTAAAAGACTACAATAAAAGGATCATGCTTATGCAAATTAATCTTTCTGGACACCATGTAGAAGTAACTAGTTCATTACGCGAATATGTCGATACAAAATTCTCAAAATTACAGCGACATTTCGACCACATTAATAATGTTCATGTTGTACTTACCGTTGAAAAGCTTGACCAAAAAGCAGAAGCTAACGTTCATATGAATGGTAGTGAAGTATTTGCTTCAGCAGTAAATGCTGACATGTATGCTTCTATCGATACCTTGGTTGATAAGCTTGATAGGCAAATTCTTAAATATAAAGCCAAAATTTCTCAACATTAAACAGACTTATAACAATCGGATGACCCCGATTGAGCACGCTTTAAAATAATTAAAGTATATTAGAACAGGCGCCATAACCTAAATGATTTAGCGTTAATAGGCGCCTAAAAACCATTACCATTATTATGCAATTATCCGAAATATTAACAACAAGTTGTACTCGTTGTCATGTAGCAGTAACCAGTAAAAAACGTATTCTAGAGAAAATTTGTCAACTTGCCGCTATTCACGTCTCTGAGCTAGAGCATGATGAACTATTAGAAAGTTTACTCGATAGAGAAAAAATGGGTAGTACAGGTATAGGTAACGGTATTGCCATTCCTCATGGCCGATTGCCCAATTCGAGTAAGGCGGTTGCCGTGTTAATAACAACCGAAAAAGCTATTGATTTTGATGCTATAGATAATAGAGCAGTAGATGTTTTTGTCGCCTTATTTGTACCTGAAAACAGCTGCCAAGAACATTTAAATACGCTACAGAATATTGCTAAGTTATTTAGCGATAAAAAAACAATCAAGCAAGTTCGAAAATGCAATGATAATCAGGCACTGTATAATTTAATTCAACAAGCCAGTTAACAAAAAACTTAATTGCCATAGAGCAAAGTATACGGAATTATAATAAATGAAACTCATCATTGTCAGTGGTCGCTCTGGCTCAGGTAAATCAGTTGCACTACGCGTTCTAGAAGATCTTGGTTATTATTGTGTCGATAACATTCCGATTAATCTACTTCCCGCATTAACCCATACTGTTATCAACGACTATGACAACGTTGCGGTTAGCTTAGACGTGAGAAACTTACCTGAAGACCCGAATGACATCCCAGAAATCATTGCCTATTTGCCTAAAGCGGTAGACGTGAACACGCTCTTTTTAGATGCCGATGATAATGATTTAATCCGACGCTTTAGTGAAACACGCCGTTTGCATCCGCTTATACGTAAGAATATGGCACTTGATCAAGCAATAGCTTTAGAAAAATCATTACTAGAGCCAATATCAACTAACGCTGATTTATATATTAATACCACTCAACTTACCCCTCATCAACTTGCCGATTTAGTCAGAGAGCGAATCTTAGGTAAGAAGACCGGTTCTATGGTATTAGTGTTTGAATCATTTGGTTTTAAACACGGCATTCCAGTTGATGCAGATTATGTTTTTGATGCTAGATTTTTACCTAATCCATTTTGGGAAAAGTCGCTTAAAGGTAAAACGGGAGTCGATCTAGAGGTAAAAGACTTCCTAGCAAGCCAAGCTATTGTCACTAAATTTATTTGGCAAATTAATAGCTTTATGATGACTTGGTTACCACATTTAGAACGAAATAACCGTAGCTATGTCACTATCGCGATAGGGTGTACGGGTGGCAAACATAGATCCGTTTATATTGCTGAAATGTTAGCAAAAAACTTCCGTAAGGAACGTGAAGATATTCAAACTCATCATAGAGATATTAATGTTAAATCTACCTAAACAATTGGTTGCCAAATGAGTATTATTTCCCAGCAAGTCACCATATGTAATAAGTTAGGTTTACATGCACGTGCTGCGACTAAACTAGCCCAATTAAGCCTAAAGTTTTCTGCAAAAGTCACCATCGAACTAGCTGGAAAGGAGGCTGACGCCAGTAGTATTATGGCGCTTATGTTACTCGCTGGTGGACAAGGGAAAATGGTCAAGATCAGTGCAGAAGGTGACGATGCGCAATTAGCCTTATCAGAAATATGCCAACTTATTTCTGATAAGTTTGACGAGGCTGAATAATCTCATTGCTAAGTACACCTAAAAGCGACTATGTAATACAGCCTTTCTTGTGGCTAAAATTTTCTTCTTTAAGATAAAAAAGCTGATAAAAACACTAAGTTGCGATAAACTTAAGCTGACTTTCAGCTATCCCCAAAGAAAGCTGTTTTTCTATTCATCATTAAATGACCCTTCGTTTCGCCACTTTCTCCGCGATGCACTCTTTAGAGGGTTTTCTGTGCACTATACATTAAAGAAGTAGAGTCGCTATGCCAGAATTATCAGAACAAGAGTTTAATCAACAAAGATTACAACAAGTCAACGAAGCACTTGGCAGTGGTATGTTCGTCTACGTACGAAAACTATTACAGCACATGCCAGCTTATGATTTAGCCCTTATTTTAGAGTCCTCCACGGCAAAAAGTCGTCCCGTATTATGGCAACTGATTGATCCCGATTTTCATGGTGAAGTGCTCGAAGAGCTAAATGAAGAGGTCCGTAAAGGCATTCTTAAAAGTATGCGACCTGAAAAGCTCGCTGCGGTTGCCGAAGGCATGGACGTTGATGATTTAGCTGAAGTTTTACGTACACTACCCGACAGTATTTTTAACGAAGTACTCAACTCAATGGACTCGCAAGACCGTAGTCGCGTTGAAACAGCCTTATCTTATGAAGAAGATACTGCTGGCGGCATAATGAATACCGATACGATTACCCTACGCCCTGATGTAAGTGTTGATGTAGTGTTAAGGTATCTTCGTCTGAAAGGTAACCTTCCTGACGCCACGGACTCTTTTTATGTTGTTGACCGAAATAATAATTTTATTGGTGCAGTATCACTGGCAGCAATAGTGACGGCCAAAGCTGAAGTCATAGTCTCAAGTTTGATCAATGCAGAAGTAGAAGCTGTACAAGCAGATATGGACGAGCAAGATGTTGCCCAGCTTTTTGAGCGTCACGATTGGTTTTCAGCCCCTGTTGTTGATGAAGCGGGTCGCTTACTCGGCCGTATCACTATTGATGATGTCATCGATATTATTCGTGAAGATGCTGAACATACTATGATGAGTATGGCTGGTTTAGATGACGAGGCAGATACATTTGCCCCTGTATTTAAAAGTACCAAACAACGTTCACTTTGGCTTGGCGTTAACCTTATTACAGCATTAATGGCAGTTGCCGTAACCAGTATGTTTGAAGGGGTCTTTCAACAATTAGCTATTTTGGCTGTATTAAACTCTTTAGTTCCTAGTATGGGCGGCGTTGCCGGTAATCAAACCTTAACTCTAGTTATTCGCGGTATGGCATTAGGTCATGTCGGAGACAGTAATGCACGTGCCCTACTCAGTAAAGAAGTCGCGATTGGTTTTTTAAATGGCATTATTTGGGCAATGTTAATTGCTACGGTTGTCGCTATTTGGAAACAAGATTTAATGCTGGGTGGCGTAATAGCATTCGCTATGTTGATGAATATGACTGCAGCCGGGCTTGCTGGTGTAAGTATTCCATTATTATTAAAGCGCTACAATATAGATCCAGCACTGGCAGGTAGCGTTATTATTACCACAGTAACCGATGTAGTGGGTATTTTTGCCTTCTTAGGCACTGCAACACTACTACTAACCTAGTTATAGCTATTTTCACCGAAAAATAACGTTATCAATGGCAAAATTGATAACGTTTTTTTTCGTATATTTAGTGAGGTTTATTGTCTAATGCCCCGCGACTTGCATTTCGTCAATTAGAATAGAGCCTGTACGAATACTGCCACGCATATCAACATCAGAGCCTACTGCAACAATGTTTTTAAACATATCAGCTAAGTTACCTGCAATTGTTATTTCACTAACAGGGTAAGCTATTTCACCATTTTCAACCCAAAACCCTGCAGCACCACGAGAGTAATCGCCGTTGACAACATTAACACCTTGCCCCATTAACTCAGTAACCAGCAAACCAGTACCTAAGGTTTTTAACATGGCATCAAAACTGCCATCATGCCCTTGTGCATCTACTAACCAATTATGAATACCACCAGCATGCCCTGTGGTAGTAAGTCCTAGTTTTCGAGCCGAATAACTTGTTAATAAATAAGTCTGTAATGCTCCATCAGTAATAATCTCACGATCTTGGGTCAATA